>Ga0163162_10000895_pt1 | contig 27750 bp, 28 predicted proteins | sample S55metaG_FD_115310 | JGI IMG/M metagenome (GOLD analysis project Ga0163162, IMG submission 115310) | Switchgrass rhizosphere microbial communities from Kellogg Biological Station, Michigan, USA - S5-5 metaG | ecosystem: Host-associated > Plants > Roots > Rhizosphere > Soil | place: USA... | reverse complement strand
ATTTAACAGAAATTTTTCCGGTTTTCAAATCGGCTTCACTTTCGGCCACCAATTGGTAAGTCATGGTTGCACCGTTTTTAACATTTTTTATTTTTACAATAGATAATGCCAATACTTTTGACAAATCCAATTTAGACTCATCAATTAAACGGGCATTTGCCAATGTGTTTTTTAATTTTGCTATTTTTGCTTCATGCAATCCCTGCGCTTCTTTAGCAGCATCGTATTCGGCATTCTCCGATAAATCACCTTTATCCCTTGCTTCTGCAATTGCTTTAGATATTAGCTGACGACCGGTGGTAGTTAAATAATGAACTTCCTCTTTTAATTTATCTAACCCTTCTTGGGTGTAATACGTTACCTCTGTCATTGCTCTATTAATTTTATTCAAACGCTATAAAAAACAAACAAGACTATATAGTTGGTTTGCTACATAGTCTTGCTTCAATTATAACGAAGATAAAATGTGGAAATTACAAAAGCAAATAAAAGATTAACATTTAACGGATTTTTAGATTTAGCGATCCTTTTTTACACCAACCTGTTTCCTTTACAGATAAAATTAACCAGACACGTAACATTCAATTATACACGTACTCAAAATTCAATCATTAGTTTTATTTTAGCTTAAATTATTCTTAAAAAATGAAAAAGTTATTTTCTATTACCCTCCTTGTTTGCCTGAGTGGTTATACGGTTTCTGCACAGGAACTTTACATGCCCCGGAATATTAAAGCTGCCTATGCGAAAGGTACGCGTGCTATTAACGGGAAACCTGGTCCAAATTATTGGCAAAACCATGGTAAATACAACATGGATATTCAGGTAGATGCCGAAACCAAAGTAGTTAGCGGTAAAGAAGAAATTTTATATAGTAACAACAGTTCCGATACCTTAAAAAATCTGGCCATCCGCTTTGTAAACAACCTGCACAAACCCACCTCACCAAGAAGCGGTGCTGTAAGTGAAGACTTTTTAAGTACAGGCTTAGATATTAAGGCCTTTTGGGTAGATGGCCAAAAATATAAAGTGGATAGCAAAAGCTGGGGAACAGTTGGTGATGTAACGCTGAAAAAACCTTTATTACCAAAATCAAAAATTACGGTTAAAATTGAGTGGGATTACCCTTTATCAAAAGAAAGCGGACGTGAGGGACAGATTGATCCAAACTCATTTTTTGTAGCTTACAGCTATCCGCGCATATCGGTATACGATGATTATAATGGCTGGGACCGCATTCCACATACAGATAGGGCTGAATTCTATAACGACTTTAATGATTACGAATTCACGATCAAAGCCCCTAAAAACTATGTGGTGTATGCAACCGGAGATTTCCTGAACCCGGATGAAGTATTGCAACCGGAGGTTTCTGCACGTTTAAAAAAATCATATAACGGAGACGAAGTAATCCATATCGCTACCGAGCAGGAAATGAAGGATGGTAAAGTAACGCAACAAAAAGACTGGAATACCTGGAAGTTCGCGGTAAATCACATTACCGATGTCACTTTTGCCTTGAGCAACCACTACGTTTGGGACGGTGCCAGCGTAATTGTAGATAAAAAAACCAATCGCCGTGCCAGTGCCCAGGCTGCCTACAACCCAACTACAGGAAAGGACTTTATCAATTCTGTTAAATACAATCTTAACGCTTTAGACTGGTTTTCGAACAATTGGCCAGGTATTCCCTATCCTTATGTAAAAACCATTGCTTTTCAGGGTTTTGCCGACATGGAGTATCCGATGATGGTGAACGATTCGCAATTTGGCGACCCTGTATTTGCACAACTGGTTCAGGATCATGAAGTGGCACATACTTATTTCCCTTTTTATATGGGTATAAACGAAACCCGTTATGCCTATATGGATGAAGGTTGGGCCACTACATTCGAATATTTAATTGGGATTGCCGAACATGGTAAACAGGCTGCTGATGATTTTTACAGAAAATTTAGAGTAGACAACTACATTAACGATAAATCTGCAGAAGAAGATCAGCCTGTAATTTCAATGTCTGATCAGGTTTCTGGTGCAGGTTATGGCAATAACTCTTACGGGAAAGCTTCATTATCTTATTTAGCGCTTAAGGATATGCTGGGCGATGACTTGTTCAAAAAAGCACTACATACCTATATGAGCAACTGGAATGGCAAACATCCTATTCCATGGGATTACTTTAACTCCATGAATGCAGGTTCCGGGCAGAATTTAAACTGGTTTTTCCAGAATTGGTTCTTCACGAATAATTATCTCGATTTAGCCATTAGCAAAGTAACAACTGCAAAAGAAAAATCGACGGTAGCTGTTAAAAATGTTGGTGGTTTTGCAATCCCTTTTGATGTAGTAGTCACTTACGCAGATGGTAAAACTGATACCATACACCAAACACCAGCGGTTTGGAAAGCAAACCAGAAAGAAGTTAATATCATGGTTAATACCACTAAAAAAATAACGTCAATCAGTTTGGATAACGGCATTTATGTAGATGCCACGCCGAAAGACAATGTTTGGAAAGGAAAATAAGTAGCAGCTTGCAATTTTCAGTTGGCAGTTATATCAAACTACCAACTGAAAACTGTTGACTGAGAACTGCAAACTAATAACTGAGAACCGGCTCATGTTTAACCGGAAAATTCAAGGAATTGGCAATAAAACACATTTTATTGGCTTCATGATGTAGTGATTCTGCCAGTTCGTAATGCGCCTGATCGGCAATTAAAATCTGAGGATGCAGCGTAACTTCTCTAAAACGGCCGCTCCCATCAGCCAATTCTTCCATGGTACCTACAGCTTCATCTTTATAATCAATAACCACAATTCCATTTTTAGAACATAAGTGTAGATACCAGAGCATGTGGCAGCTGGAAATTGAGGCTAAAAACAAATCTTCCGGGTTATATTTAGATTTATCGCCCAAAAAAACAGAATCAGACGAACCGGCAATATCGGCCTTACCTTTTACTGAAATTACATAATCACGATCGTACGAACGGTAATCCATTGTACCTGATCCTTTGTTGCCCGTCCAAGTAACGGTGGTCGAATATAAATGATCTTTCGGCATAATTAAACTGGTTAGATTATAGCCAATTTAAGAAAATAAAATGGAGATTTATACCTTTTTTAAACCTAAGTATTGAGTTTAAATAGCTGTTAATTTTTATTTTGAGCGCGTGGCTTGTGTAAGAAAATAAATTGGCTCCTGTGTTCCGCTTATACGCTTTGGGCTTCGTACCTCTGCCCTGCAGTGTAACGCTTCACCCAGGGCTAAATGGCAAAAGCAGTAGTTTATTTTAAGAGTTGCAGGTTGCAGCCGAACAATATAAACCTGATTGTAATGAAAAGCCCACAGCGTAGCGAGGACTTGTAATGAAAAGCAGGACAGAGCCTTAACTACTAGCAGTGCCTGTGCTTTTCAAAACCAAATAAGCAAGAATTATACTAAAAACTAAGCCCGCTTAACTTCTCAACCAAAACTTCTGAAATCTTACGGTAAGAGTCGAACGTCCAGCCCCCCACATGTGGGGTTAAAATCACTTTTTCATTATTCTTTAATTCTTCATACCAGGGCTGTTCGCCTAAAGCCGGGAATTTTTCCGTTTGCAGCACATCCAATCCTGCACCCAAAATTTTTCCGTTTTTAATCGCATTCAGTACCGCAGCGGTATTTACAATCTCTCCCCTGGCGGTATTGATAAAGAAGATGGGCTTTTTAAAATGAAAGAAATATTCATCATCCACCATTTGTTTGGTTTCTGCTGTTAAAGGAATATGTAAACTTAGCACATCGCTGTATTTTACAATTTCCTCCATGCTCACCTCACGGGCAAAAGCATCAGAAAAACCTGTTTTATACTTATCGTAAGCCATTACATCAACCTCAAAACCAGCCAGTTTCTTGGCAAAACTTTGTCCCATAAAACCATAACCAATAATCCCGACTTTTTTGCCCTTCAATTCGTAACCACGGTTCCCTTCCCTATCCCAAATACCATTTCTAATTTCGATATCAGCCCTACGGAAGTTGTTCATTAAAGATAAAAGCAAACCTGTGGCATGTTCGCCAACAGCATCACGGTTGCCTTCGGGTGCATTAATCAATTCGATATTTCTTTCAAAGGCAATTTTATCATCAATATTATCCAACCCAGCCCCTGCCCTGGCTACAAACTTTAAATTGGTAGCAGCAGCAAAAATCTCGGCATCAATCCTAAATTTCGTACGTACGGCAATGCCCGTATAATCCTTTATTTTAGCTAATGTTTGCTGGCGGGTAATCTGTGGCTCATCATCAACCTGGTAGCCCATGGCAATGGCCTGCTCTTTAAATGCAGGGTGCAGATCATCAACAATTAATATCCTTTTCATAATGTACAAAAGTAACATTTTGCAGATTGATCAATTGTAATATTCTATCATTGCTACTGGCAAACTGAAAACTGCCAATTGTAAACTGTGAACTGCAGATTACCCACAAAAATATTACTATAAAATGGCTGTAATAAAATAGTTACGCCCCATTTATTAAACTTAGTTGCCGTTACTTTGTCTCCCTTTATAAAAACACACGAAATTTTATTTTTAATGAGACTTTTACAATCAAGAACTATACAAATTACCCTTTTATTTTTAAGCTTATCATTTAACATTTTCGCACAAACAAGCGGAAAGGCAAAAATTACCGGAGTACTTAAAGATGCAAAAACACAAGAAACCATTCCCTTTGCCACAGCAGTTTTAATTGATAAAGCTACGGCCAAAAACGCAAAAATAGCCCAGACCGATGTGAACGGTGCTTTTGTCATGACCGATATTCCTAACGGAACCTTTACTTTTAAAATCAGTTTTGTTGGTTACCAAACCATGGTGAGGGATAATGTAACCATAACAGCCAGCACAGGCACCTTAAATTTTGGCGACATTAAAATGAATACGGCAAAAGGTAATGTATTAAGCGAAATTACCATAACCGGCCAAAAACAAGGCATGCAAATGGGAATCGATAAAAAGGTTTTTGCTGTAGATCAGAGCGTAATCAGCGAAGGTGGTTCTGCAGGCGATTTATTACAGAATGTTCCTTCCGTTTCTACTGATATGGATGGCAATGTGAGTTTGCGTGGTTCTTCAGGTGTTAAAGTATTAATTGATGGAAAACCATCTTTAATCGCTGGCGGTAACGTAGCACAGATCCTGCAATCAATCCCGGCCAGTTCTATTGAAAGTGTTGAGGTAATTACCAATCCATCGGCAAAATACGATGCCGAAGGCCAGTCAGGTATTATTAACATTGTACTTAAGAAAAATACAAAACTTGGCTTTAACGGTTCAGTTGCCTTAACTGCAGGTAACCGCGATAACTATAATGCCAATACCAATTTAAGTTTCCAGAACAGTAAGGTCAATATTTATGGAAACTATGGCTATCGTTACGGCAATCGTGTTGGAGGCGGCTTTCAGGACATCACCTATAAATCAGATTCATTAAGAACAAGGTTTGCGAGTCAAAATACAGTTTCCAGCTCATTGGATAAAGGACACAATGCCAAAGCCGGTATAGATTATTATTTAACCCCTAAAAGTGTAATCAGCCTATCGGGTGGCTTTAACTCAAGAGAAAATGAGCGTAACGATCTGCTCAACATCAGACAATTAGATAAAAACCAATTGCCGGTTCTAATCAGCAACAGAACGAATAACACCAATGGTTTTGGATCAAGTTATGACGCAAATTTAGATTACGTACAGAAGTTTAAGAAACCGAAAGAAGAACTGACCTTTAATTTTGGTTATTCTTATGGCACTAACAACAACGATCAGTATTACAGTACCAATACCACTAACCGTAATGGTGTGCCCATTGATGAAACCTTGAGTTTACAGCGTGTATTTAATACCGGTAACAATACCAACTACAACATCCAAACAGATTATGCCTTGCCAGTGGGTAAAGCAGGTAAAATTGAAGTGGGTTACCGTAGCCAGATCCGCTTAGGAAAAAATGATCAATATGCAGATTCGATCTTAACCAACAGCAGTATTTATATCAGCAATAATAAATTGATCAATGGTTTTGATAGTAAAGATCAGGTGCATGCGCTGTATTTCAATTACCAGAACCAGATTAAAGATTTTGGTTATCAGATCGGTTTAAGGGGGGAAGATGCTCGTTTAGATACCCATCTGGAAGGCTACACAAACAATGTATTAACCACTGCCGAGGGAAATATCCACTACAAAAGGATATACCCAAGTGTGTTCTTAACGCAGAAACTAAAAGGCGACAACCAGCTTCAACTGAGTTATACGCGCCGTGTAAACCGTCCACGTCCATGGGATACCAATCCATTTTTAGATGTTTCCGATCCATTGAATTACAGAGGTGGTAACCCGAATTTATTACCGGAGGATGTACACTCATTTGAATTGGGTCATAGCAAATACTGGAAAAAAGTAACCTTAACCTCAAGCTTGTATTTCCGTCAAACCAATGATGTGATACAGCGGGTAAGAAGTATACCGGTTAATGGAATTATTACCTCAACCCCTCAAAATTTATCTAAGCAGATTAACAGCGGGTTAGAATTAATTGGCCGCTTTGACCTGATTAAAGCTTTAAATTTCACCACAAACGTAAACTTGTACCAGGCAAAATTTGCTGGCGATGCCCGATTTGACATTCCATCAAGCAGTGGCTTTAGCTGGAACGCCAACCTGACCGGAAATTTAACAGTAGTTAAAAATTTATCGTTACAGGTACGCGGCGACTATAGGGCACCAGAAGTGATGGCTCAGGGAAAACGCAATGCCATGTATGGAATTGATGGTGGCGCCAAATATGATTTCCCGAACAAAAAAGCATCTTTAAGTTTCAATGTTAGAGACGTATTTAATACCAGAAGATGGAGCATGACCACTGAAGATAGAGCTACCATTGTTGATTTTGAACGCCAGTTTCAGGGAACAATGGGAAATTTAACTTTCTCCTATCGCTTTGGAAAAACCACATTTACCGGCACAAATAAAAAGAAAAAAGAAGAGCAGGACAACCGCCCTGATGAAGGATCATTTTAATAGCCAAAGAGCTTAGAAATCATTTCTAGGCTCTTTTTTTGCTATTGCAGAAAACCAACTACAATAAAAATAAGATGATTGCTTATCTTGCGATCATGGAAGAGATCAACCCCTGGAAAACGCTGGAGAGCGAAGTAAAATACGATAACAACTGGATCCGTTTAACCGAACACCAGGTTATTAACCCATCTGGCGGCCAGGGGATTTACGGCACTGTTCATTTTAAGAATCTGGCTATCGGAATTCTTCCATTAGATGAAAACTACAATACCTGGCTGGTTGGTCAATACCGATATGCATTAAATGCCTATAGCTGGGAAATTCCCGAAGGTGGAGGGCCACACCATGAAGCACCATTAGAAAGTGCAAGAAGAGAATTACTGGAAGAAACGGGAATGAGTGCCCGAAACTGGAAAGAGATTCAAAGGATGCACCTTTCCAACTCTGTAAGCGACGAATTGAGCATCATCTATGTTGCTACCGATCTTATTCAAGGTATTGCCATGCCCGAAGAAACGGAGGAACTTGTGGTTAAAAAATTGTCTTTCGAAGAAGCCTATCAAATGGTTATGAATGGAGAGATTACCGATTCGATGAGCGTAGCAGCAATCCTAAGAGCGAAGCTTATGATCACAAATGGGGAATTGTAATGGCCATAACCACCAAATGTTCCTAACGGAACATAAAAAATATTCCATATTTTTCTACCAAGCATATGTCCCTATGGGACATTAATCATTAAAGGCCTTGGGGCGCAGATTAACTCAAATGCTAAACCGCTAAATACCGGATTTCATAGCACATTAAGGCTTATATTTACATATGCCCTATGATACGTCATCCATTCAACGCCCTCGGGCACAGATTAACTCAAATCCTGAACTGCTAAATATTAGTCATCAGAGCACATTAGGCTCAGATTTGCATATGCTCTATGATACGTCATCCATTCAACGACTTCGGGCACAGATTAATTCAAATGCTAAACCGCTAAATACCGGGTTCAATAGCACATTAAGGCTTAGCTTTGCATATGCCTTATGGTACATCATTCATTCAAGACCTTGGCTCACAGATTAACTCAAATGCTAAACAACTAAATATTTGCTGTTCCGTAGGAACAAATCCTATGTAAAAAAATAATACAATTAAAATTTTCGTTCCGTTGGAACGTTTCGTGCGAAAAAAAGGCTTAGTCTTTTGAAAATTGAAAAATAATTTTTAATTTAACAAAAGATCAGGGAACAGAGCGTATCATCGCTTTAAGGGGCTTGTTTAAAACGCTAGACCTAATTCCATAAAGCAAATCATCCTAAAATTTTTAGAGTTACGGGAATAAATTCCAGTTAGAAAACAGTACAACTAGGAATTTAAGTTTCAGAGGAAATTAATGTTGATTTAATTTAGAATGCCATGCCAAATACCTACACCCAATTGCATATTCAATTTGTGTTTGCAGTTAAATTCAGAGCTGCATTAATCAAGGCGGATTGGAAAGAAAGGCTCCTGAAGTATATTACTGGAATATTTCAGGCGAATAACCACAAAATGATCCAGATTAATTGTATGCCCGATCATATCCACATTTTTATTGGCATGAGTCCACACCAATCTATTTCTAGTCTGATCCAAAATGTAAAAACAGAAAGTTCAAAATGGATAAACGATCAGGGATTCTGCTCAGGAAAATTTGCCTGGCAAGAAGGTTATGGTGCATTTTCCTATTCAAAAAGCCATATCCAACAGGTTATTCAGTACATCCAAAACCAGGAACAACACCATAAAAAGAAGACATTTCTTGAGGAATATAACCTTTTCTTAAAAATGTTTGAGATCAAGTATGAAGAAAAATATATCTTCAAAGAACCAGCATAATTTATTATTATCTTTGCCATCCATTAAATCAACCAGATGAGCAAGCTTTTCGGATATATTTTAAGCCCTATATTTTATTTTTTATTTGGATTAACCCTTTGCATCTTCCATCCTGTACAATGGCTTTGCTTTAAGCTTTTTGGCTATAAAGCACATAAGGTTTCGGTAGATATCCTTAATTTTTTTCTGACCTACTGCCAGCTTTTCCTTTTTAACTCCATCAGTTTTAAAAATGAATACGATCTGCCAACAGATAGGCCTATTATTTTTGCAGCAAACCACCAAAGCATGTACGATATCCCCTCTTTAATTTGGTTCTTAAGAAAATACAGCGCAAAATTTATTTCTAAAATTGAGCTTACCAAAGGCATTCCATCAATATCCATTAACCTGCGTTTAGGGGGCGGGGCAAACATCAACCGGAAAGATAATAAGCAGGCCATTTCTGAAATTATCAAACTTGGCCGTAGAATGAAAGAACATAATTGGAGCACCGTTATTTTCCCGGAAGGAACACGGGCAAAAGACGGACAACTGAAAACATTCCAATTTGGTGGCATAGCGACCTTATTAAAAGTGGTGCCTAATGCTTTGATCGTTCCGGTGGCCATAGAAAACTCATGGAAAATTGTGCGTTTTGGCATGTTTCCTTTAACCACAGGAAATGCACTAAAATGGACGGTTTTAAAGCCGATAGAACCGGGAGTAAAACCACCGAACGAGATTACGCTGGAGGTAGAGAACGAAATCAGAAAAGTTTTAGGTCAACCAATGGAACAGCCAGCTACTTTATAATTTTATTAATCTCATTAAGGATCCTTCGATTCCGATACCATAGACAGATTTTCATAGAATGGTCGTCATCTCGATCCGATAGCTATCGGATGAAGCACAGCGAAATGGAGAGATTTATCTAAACAGATTTCTCGTAAAATACTTCGTGTTTCTGTGAATCCTTAGCAACAAAATGGTTAATTGATTAAACGCTAAACGCCTAACGCCAACCGCTCTAAATATTCTTGTTTCCGATTACCCTAAAAAATTCGTCACGGTAAGTATCGCCTACAGGAATAATTTTCTGATTGATGGTAATACGGCTACGCTCTATACTTTCAATTTTATCTACCGCTACAATATAAGATTTATGTACTCGGATGAACTGGCTTTGAGGCAATGCTTCTTCCATCTTTTTCATGCTTTGCAGGGTGATTACACGTTCATCTTTGGTAAAAATTGAGATATAATCTTTTAAACCTTCAATAAATAAAATATCGTGCAGGTAGATTTTTTGAATTTTATGTTCCGTTTTCACGAAAATGTAATCCTGAACCGGGTTTGGTGAGCCCGAAAAGGGTGCAGGTGTAACAATGGGTTGTGCTACACTGGCAGGAACTTCAATTGGTTTTACCTGATTGTGTACTTTTTCTACCGCTTTATAAAAACGATCAAACGCAATAGGTTTCAATAGATAATCAGAAACATTGAGGTCGTAACTTTCTAAAGCATATTGTGGGTAAGCGGTAGTTAATATATAGTGACATTTATTGCCGGCAATTTTTAAAAACTGGATTCCGGTTAATTCAGGCATCTGTATGTCCAAAAATACTAGATCAATCCCACCACCCTGAACAATCTGCAAAGCCTCAATAGGGTTTTCACACCTTTTAACCATGGTTAAAAAAGGTACTTTAGAAATATAATCCTGTAAAATATCAAGCGCTAAAGGCTCATCATCAACAACAATACAGTTTAGGTTCATTTTAGGTTATTATTTTAATAAATGATTTTGTCCGGTTTATGTCTGGTTATCGCGGATTATATGTCAATCATCAGTTCACAAGTATAATGAGTAGCCGAATTTACAACATTTAATTTATATCTATCAGGATAAACCAATTGTAACCGCCGTTCTACATTGGTTAAACCAACCCCACCCTGTGCATCTTTATTCTGCTGGTTCTTCTTATTCACTACACTAAAATGCAAAATCTTCTGGTTGGCAATGATATTGATCTTTACAGGTTCTGCCGGATCGGTTACCACGCCATGTTTAAATGCATTTTCTACAAACGAAATCAGCATCAAAGGAACAATTTTTTGGTTATCGATCTCACCGTTTAAAGTGAGTTCGATATAAGCACCATCTTTAAACCGTATTTTTTGCAGTTCGATATAACTGGTTAAATAATCTACTTCTTTGCTTAAGGCTACCGTTGGCGTATTACTTTCATAAATCATGTAGCGCATAATCTCAGAAAGCTTCATAATCGCATCAGCTGTTTTATCCGATTTTTGATAGGCCAGTGAATAGATATTATTAAGCGAGTTGAAAAGAAAATGTGGGTTTAACTGAGACTTTAAAAACTGAAGCTCCATCTCACGGCGCTCACTTTCCAGGTTACGTTGAATCCGCTCACTCGCAAACCAATCAATAGTGAACTTGATAATACAGCTCGACACCAGGAAAAAACCAATTATAAAAACCGTGTTGATAGCAAAATTATTGACAGACATATTATGGCTTTTGCCATCAAATGTATAACGAAGCATCTCCTCAGGGTTTAAAACAGCGATAACAGTTTTAACAAATGTTGCGACAACAATTAAAAGAATAAATGACAGGACATATAACCAGTACTTTTTTCTCTTTTTGATCAGTGATGGGATCAGAAAAATATAATTGATATAAAATACAGAAACATTAACGATGCCGAAAACAAAATACGACAGAAAGTAATCTTTCATGGTATGCTTTTCACTTCCCATCATAGATATGACTATAATAAGAAGGCATATAAATCCCCAAAAAATAGCATGTAATATAAATGGCCCCCTACTTTGTTTCATTAGATATATATTAAATTGGCGAATGTTGATATAGGTTTAGCTAATGCATATCATTCAAGCCACAAAATAAATAAAGTTTTATCGATTTACTTACACAATCTACCAACGGGCATTTTTTTTCTACGAACGGTCCAATTGGCAAATTTTATCGACAAACGCCAAAAATGTCTGTTGATCTAGAATCTTGAACACTTGGTATAATAGATTTTAGCAGGTTATTTTTCTTGAGTTTCTTTGAATCATCAAAACGGAAACAAAATGAAAACATCATCAGCAATTAGCTTAAAAAATCAAACAGTAATTACTGATGGCCTTTTCACAATCTCTCAAATAAAACTATCGATCATGAAAAAGTTAGCAAACACATCGCCATTTTTACTTTTACTAGTACCAGTATTTATGATGATTATTTTAACACTTACCGTTAACACCAATCAGAATGATGCAGAAATAGTTGTAAAACCTACAAAAACATCTGGCTCTATTGTGAAACAGGCAACTGCTATTTTCAAATAGGAATAATGGGTAATTACGCTATCGAAACCGTAGGTCTAAACTTTAACTTCGGCAACCAGGCTATAGTAAAAGATCTATCATTACAAGTACCAAAAGGGAGCATATACGGTTTCTTAGGCCCGAATGGCGCTGGTAAAACAACCACCATAAAAATCCTACTAAACCTATTGAAGTCACCATCCGATCAGGTTTTTATATTTGACAAAGAAATAAACAGCAATCGTATAGCGATCCTTAAACGCATAGGTGCTTTGGTAGAACAACCGGCCATTTATGGTCATTTAACCGGAAAAGAAAACCTGGTTAACCGTTGTATCTTACTCGGCATTAAAAAAACCAAGGCCGATGAAATGCTGTCGCTGGTAGGCTTAGCAGAAGCAGCAAGTAAAAAAGCCAACAAATATTCGCTAGGCATGAAACAACGGCTGGGTATTGCGCAGGCACTAATTTCAGATCCAGAATTACTCTTACTGGATGAACCTACCAATGGATTGGACCCAAATGGAATTATTGAGGTTAGGAACCTCATGATCGATCTAGCCACTAAACACCAAAAAACAATACTGGTTTCAAGCCATCTATTGGCAGAAATAGAAAGAACAGCAACCCATGTTGGCATTATAAATAAAGGCCAATTATTATTTCAGGGTACAATTAACGAACTTCATTTATTGAGCAAACCCATGCTTGAGATCGAAGTAGACAATATTGAAAATGCGAGCACCCTACTAATAAAGCAGGGATATGAAGTTACCACAAAAACAGAAAAGGTAATTACTGTGCCATTTGTTTCTTCGCAAAAAAGTGGAGAACTAAATACATTATTAATCCAGAACGGTTTTACGGTGAGCAGTCTGTATCAGCAACGAAAAGATCTCGAAAATTTATTCCTGGATATTACTAACACCAACTAACATGCACGCTCTTTATATTTCCTTAATATCAGAATATTACAAATCCAGAAAAACCTTGGCCTTTTGGGCTGCTATATTATTACCCCTTATTATTTGTGGGTTAATCAGTGCTGGTTTTTATAACAATGCCGATAAAATCATTGCTAACCACTACCCTCCAATGCTCTTATGGGCACAGTATAGTGGCGCAGCATTGGGCGTAATGGGATTCTTAATCATGCCTTTCTATGTTATATTTATGGCCTTTTCGGTCAACAACATCGAACATAAGAACGATACCTGGAAAATGTTATTTGCCCAGCCCCTCAATAAATTTTCAATTTATGCAGCAAAATACCTATACGCTATATTTTTAATATTTATCTGCTTGTTCTTATTTGCTACACTTACTTATGCATTTGGTCATTTATTACAGGTATTGGTTCCTAAGTTTAATTTTAATCAATACAGTCCATTAGATATACTGATTAACGCTTATACTAAATTATTTTTAGCTTCTTTAGGCATTTTATCCCTACAATTTATAATAAGTTTGTTATGGAGCGATTTCCTTAAACCAATGGGAATTGGTTTTGTTGGCACCATTATGGGCATTATTGCTGCCAATGTAGGGTGGAAATATGCTTACTTGATTCCCTATTCTTTGCCAACGCTTGCTTCAAGAATAACCAAAGTAAAAAAAGGTACTGATCCATTAGCTTTCCCTGTTTTTACACAAGAAATATGGACAAGTTTAATTTATGCTTCAGTGTTTTTCATCATCGGCTATTTTATTGTAACCAAAAAGAGCATAAAGTAATTGCCCTAATAAACATACCTACAAATAAAAGCCTGCTGATTTGACTTTAGTACCAAATAGCAGGCTTTCTTGTTTAGACTGAGAGGTTATATGTATTTTAACTCTTATAGAGATAAGATTCTTTCTTTGAAAGCCCAAACAATTAATTGATAAGAGTTTTTAAGATCTAACTTTCTTACCATATTTCTTCGGTGCGTATTAACTGTGTGTTCGCTGATAAAAAGCATTGAACCAATTTCTTTACTATTGTACCCCATTGATAACAGGTGTACAATTTCGACTTCCCTTTCACTAATCGACCCATGATTTTCCTGCAATAGGATATTATTTATCATTTTTTGAGAGAATTAATTAGTTTCTAATAATCAGCCTTTACCAGAACAGGCTTATTTTGATATCAGTTTAAAATGTTTGTTTTAAAGGATAGACAGCTTTCTTTATTTACAATAACAAACTATTTGTTGCTATTCTATACCAAAATTAGTGGAGAGGCACAATATGATTTGAGCATAAAATCCCCTAAATTAAAGGGTGTTTTTACGGTATTTTATTTGCAAATACTTCTTGATAGATCATTAATTATTATCGATTTTTAGGCTTTTACAAACAAAACCTTTAAATCTTATGAGCAAAAAATTAAATATGGAACCTATCGACCCGAAGGTTGCAAAGGCTATGGTTGCTGCCTATGCCAAAGATGGTATGACCGCTTCAGAATGTTACACAAAGGCAGTATGGTTTCCTGCTGAACAGATTTTGGAAATCGCAAAATCAATGAGCGAAGGCAAATATGATGGATTAAGAATTTATTTCGCACAATATTTGGAAGGGGCAATCGATGGTGTTCCTGAATCATACGAAGGTAGAAATACATTATTGTTGGTACCAACTACATCAAGAGTGGGTAATGATAATGAAATAGATGACCATAAAGATGATTTGGGCAACATTGGAAACCGCGGTCAGGGCTGTCCTGACCAGTGCAATGGTACAGATTTATAACAATGAGATATTTATCCCCCATATTTATAGCAGAGGTTATTTGCTTTATAGTCGCAATCGCCATAATATGGAAAGATAAAAATGCTTTTGGAAAAGTGATCACTTGCTATTTGGCTATTGCACTTGTTACAGAGGAGGCTGCAGCCTATTTAGCCATAAGAGGAATACACAATTTATGGCTATTTAACATTTACATTATTTTTGAAATCAGCGCAATATTATACGGTCTATACCATTGCATAAAAGAATATGTTAATCCCAAGCCTCTATTCCTAATAGGCTTGGGCACTATAATACTAACTTATATTTTCTTTTTATTTACTCAATCCTTTTCACAATTAAATACGGTTACAATTACCGTAATGTCTGTAATTTTTACACTTTTTTGCCTTTACTATTATTACTTGCTGGTAACGGATGAAAACTTTATTGAGATTCGCATACATCCTGAATTTTGGTGGGTTACAGGCGTTTTGTTTTATTACTTTGGAAGTACCATGTCGAATCTTTTTGATGGATTATTTACCGTTAAACTTATAGGCTTTGCTACCTTGAAATATTGCATTTATATTATATTAAACCTTATTTTATATAGCTGTTGGTTATATTCCTTTATATGCACAATGAAACAACGAAAATTGCATTCTTAGTTGCCATTGCAACAATGGTTTTCCTGCTCGTGCCCGTATTCTTGATCTTATACATCAGATCGTACAATCGGCATAAAAAGAATCATTTTCTTGAAAAACAGAATATGCAGCAGAAATTTGAGTCTGAGATGCTTCAAACTCGTGTGGAAGTACAAGACCAGACCATGCAAAGTATTGCTACCGAATTACATGACAACGTAGGCCAGTTGCTCAGTCTTACCACCCTAACGTTAAACTCCGTAAATTTAAACGATGGAGAAAAGGCCAAAAAGAAAATCGACAATTCATTAGCACTTGTTAACAAATCCATTAAAGAATTAAGAGAGTTAGCCAAGCTATTGCACGGGGAACAACTGGTAGAAAACGGCATTGGCCAAGCCATAGAGCAGGAAATTAACTGGCTTAACAAGGCTGGAACATATGAACTAAAAGTGAATAACCAGTTGGTATATCTGCAGATCACATCTCCTGATAAAGATTTGATCATTCTTCGTTTATTACAGGAAATCATCAACAACATTATAAAACATGCGCAGGCAAAACAGATACATATTGATACATATCTTGAGAAAAATGTATTACATTTAAAGGTAGCTGAGAATGGTATCGGATTTGACCCAAATGAAATGAAGATAAAAAAATCTGGGATGGGACTAAATTCAATTTACAAAAGAATTGAGATGATCAATGGAAAATTAGTCTTAAATTCGGCTCCGGGCGAAGGCACGTCTATTTCAATTGAAATCCCCTACCCTTAATTATGCAGCAACCAAGTATTTCTATTGCCATTGTTGATGACCACACCCTTTTTCGCTCTGGATTAGCAAGTTTATTAGAAGAATTTGATGAAATAGATGTGATGTTCGAAGCCATGAATGGCATTGATCTTCAAGCTAAAATCAATCAGCATGCTGAAGTTCAGCTTATTTTAATGGACATTAACATGCCAGTGATGGATGGTTTTGCCACTACCAAATGGGTTAAAGCCAACTATCCAAACGTTCATGTACTAGCACTCAGCATGCTAGAAGATGAAAAAGCAATAATTGGCATGCTTAAAGCAGGCGCCGGAGGTTATATGCTCAAAGAATCTACACCTTCCGACTTATTAACTGCTATAAAGATGATTGTAAACAAAGGATTTTATGTAAATGAACTGGTATCAGGCAGGCTTTTAGTGGCTTTAAAAAATGAAGATATTAAACCAACATTCTCTGCAAGAGAACTTACTTTTTTACAATATTGCAGCACAGAACTGACCTATAAAGAAATTGCCGACCTGATGAATGTAAGCCCAAGAACGGTTGACAACTATAGGGAATCTCTTTTTGCCAAGCTAAACATTAAATCGCGCACTGGATTAGTAGTGTATGGTATCAAAAACAATCTGATCAATATCTAATCCAAAACCAATTCAAGATACTGATTTACAGAAATATACATATTAAAATTTTATTATCTTTTCGCAAAGAAAAGCCTAAAAATAGCGCAAAAGCACTAGCTTATTTATTTTCAAATAATTATTAGATAAAATTTGGGCAACTAACCAATTAGTTTTAACTTTAGTTAAGGCAATTAATTTGCCATCATCCTTATTATTAACTATTATGGAAATTAAAGATTTAACTAAAGCGGAAGAGCAGATTATGCAGGTTCTATGGCAATTGGAAAAAGCATTTGTTAAAGAAGTGATTCACGAGCTGCCACTTCCCAAACCTGCATACAATACCGTATCAACAATCATTAGAATTTTAGAAACCAAAGGTTTTATTGGTCACGAAGCTTTCGGCAAGGCTCATCAGTACCACCCCTTAATCAGCAGAGAAGAATATAAACGCCACGCTACAGAAAAACTCTTAGGTAATTACTTCGAAAACTCTGTAGAGAGTATGTTCTCTTTCTTTGTTAAAGAAGAAAAACTGGATTTAAGTGATGTTGATGAGATTTTAAAAATGATTAATCAGATTAAACATAAGCCAAAATGAGTTTTGCCCACTACCTATTACAGGTAAACTTATACTTAATCGTTTTTTTCGGCTTTTACAAATTACTGTTAGATAAGGAGACCTACTTCACGCTAAACCGTATTTATTTAGTAGCTGCAGGCCTTTTGTCATTATGCACACCATTTATCCGTTTAGAATGGTTAACTGAACAGAAGGCGGCGCAACAGGTTTATACATCAGTTAATTGGGAAGCTGTATTGGCAAAAACAACAATTGTAACAGAACGTAATGATGGCTTTAACTGGGGAAATGCATTTGTGTACATCTACTGCACAGGAATTGTATTTTTTTTAATTAGGTTCGTATTTAACTTATTCGCCGTTAAAAAACTCATTAATGTAAGTAAGGCGGGCTCAGCTTTTTCTTTTTTTGGAAAAAAAGTAATTGATCAGGACTTACCCCAAATGGATGTAATTGATATTCATGAAGAAGCACACATCAAACAATGGCATACCCTGGATATTTTATTTTTCGAAATTATAGGAATTATTACCTGGTTAAACCCAGTAATTTATCTTTATAAGAAAGCCATCAAAAATATTCACGAGTATCTGGCAGATGAACTTGCTGCCGAGTTTCAAGGTGATAAAGCTGAATATGCCATGTTATTACTCAGTAAGTCTTTTGGGATTTCACCAAATACCTTAACAAATGGCTTTTTAGAAAAATCGTTGATCAAAAAAAGAATTTTCATGCTTCATAAAGAGCGATCTAAAAAGATCGCTGTTTTGAAGTATGGAATCTTTATTCCGCTATTTGCACTTCTCATTGTACTTGCATCAGCTACTGTACGCAAAAACGAGAAGTTGTTGTCCATTACCGATCAAATCCCAATGGATAAGCCAATGGAGCTGGTTGAAAATATAGTTAGTCCGCCCGGGAAGACTGTTATGGCACCAGAAACTTTTGTTGATGGCAAAACAGACCCAAATTGGCAAGGGTTTTATCAATTTTTAGCAAAGAACATCAAATATCCAAAGGCGGCAAAAAGCAATCAAATTCAAGGCAATGCCCAGGTAAGGTTTAATGTAAAAGGAGGAAGGATTACTCGCGTTACATCAAATGTAAAGTTAGGCGAAGGTTGCGACGAAGAGGTAATGAAGGCAATTTTATCATACAAAGGTTTTAAAACTATTGCCAATGGCAACTATGCTTTAACAGTAAGTTTTAAAATTCCGGAATCTTCAAAAGAATTTAAGCATAAACTGTTACCTAAATCGGGCGATTATGTAAATCTAAACAAGATTAATATCATATCTTATCTTCCTAAAGATACAGAAACCAGCGATGTTAAATCTGAAAATATAAGCGAAGTATATGATTTTGTTTCGATTGAAAAACAACCAGAATTTCCGGGCGGTATCACCAAGTTTTATAAATATGTGGGCAGCAATATCAAGTATCCACAGATGGCGCAAGATAACAATGTTCAGGGTAAGGTTTTCCTTAGCTTTATTGTTGAAAAAGATGGGGCACTATCGGATATTCAAATTACACGTGGTTTAGGAAGTGGCACTGACGAGGAGGCCGTAAGGGTTTTAAAAGAATCGCCAAAATGGAATCCAGGCATCAAAAATGGTTTTGCAGTAAGGGTAAAATATAATATCAACATTAATTTCCAGCTCAACGATCCTGTAAAAGAAACCAAAACAAGCAGCATTCCTAGCTACCAGATCAGATCAAAGGAGGGTGCGAATCTAGCTCCATTGATTATTTTAGATGGTGTTAAATTAGCAGACAACAGTCAGTTGAATACAATAAACCCAAACAGTATCGAATCAGTTGAAGTGTTAAAAGATCAAACAGCAATGAATCTATATGGGCCAACAGCTAAGGATGGAGTAATTTTAGTGACCAGCAAAGGTACAAAAAGCAGTACTTTCCGGCCACTTAACTCGAAAGAGCTTACGATAGATAAAAACAATAACTTTTTCGAAATAAAAAGAACCTTCTAACCAAATTCAATATGAAAAAAGTAATCGTATTTAGCATGATGATGGGCTTTAGTTTAGCAGGGTTTGCCCAAAAAGCAGATAGTACTAAAACAAACAAAATTACACTTAGAGGAGTAGCCGCTTCTGGCAATGAGGCTTTAATTGTAATAGATGGCAATAAACAGTACTTAAGGGGACTTTCATCACTTAACGAGGTCAACCCAAACAACATTGAATCTGTGAGCATCTTAAAAGATAGCTTAGCAACAGCACGGTATGGCTCTGATGGTTTTGCAGGAGTAATAGAGGTTAAGACCAAAAATGGTTCTTTGAGCAATAATTATGGACCTAAAGCCGCTCAAATAGAAATTAAAAAATCTGATTTAAGAGGAAAAGTATCAGGATTTAGCGTGCGCCCCTCCATACCTAATATTGATACACATAAAGAAATAAGATATTTATTGAACAGAGATTTTGACCCCAAGGCAAAACCACTTTACGTTATAGATGGAAAAGAAGTTACCAATCCTAACATAAATGAAGAATCCATAAAATCTGTTGTAGTGATAAAAGATGCCACTTCCCAAAAACTATATGGCGATAAAGGCAAAAATGGAGTAATAATTATTACGACTAAAAAAGCAGCCTCACAGAAAAACTAATTTTGAATACATTAAAAAAATTAATTTTCTCTAAACACAAAACCCCAGCAAAATTGCCGGGGTTTTGTGTTTTCTCTCCTGTCTCGGAAGACTAAATTTAGAAAATTTTTAATATATATGCAAATATTACAGAATAAAATTTCAATAAACGCAAAAATTTAATATGCAAACATAAGATTATTATAACTTTCGCAAACTTTTATTTTGAGGGCAATTTATTGCACAAGCTTTCGCTTTCAAAATTTAAAGTTTCATATGTTTTCATAATAGCATATAACTCTTAATAAAGCACCAATTAACAACTAGCTGCGCACACATCATTAAAAAACAGGAGTAGTTTAATTTTGCAATTTAATAATACCTACAAATTACTGTTGTACTAATAACCTTAATTTAAACTAAAAAGCCCCCACTAGGTGGAGGCTTAAAATTCCGATAAATCGGAATACACAGTATATTTTTAAACGGTTTCTTCTGAAACAAATTTTGCAGATGCAAAATCGCGGTTCATACGGGCAATGTTTTCTAAAGAGATTCCTTTAGGGCATTCGGCCTCACAGGCACCAGTATTGGTACAATTACCAAAACCTTCCGCATCCATTTGCGCAACCATGCTCTGTACCCTGCGGTAACGCTCTGGCTGGCCTTGTGGCAGTAGTGCCAACTGAGAGATTTTAGCAGATACAAATAACATTGCCGAAGCATTTTTACAGGTTGCCACACAAGCACCGCAACCAATACAAGCTGCGGCTTCGAAAGCTGCATCTGCCTGCATTTTAGGGATTGGCAAGTTGTTCGCATCTTGTGCATTACCTGTGTTTACCGAAATAAAACCACCAGCAGCAATAACCCTATCAAATGCAGAACGATCTACAGTTAAATCTTTTACTACCGGAAAAGCTGCAGCTCTCCATGGCTCAACAACTATGGTATCGCCATCTTTGAAAGAGCGCATGTGCAACTGGCAGGTAGTTACCAAGTCTTTTGGTCCGTGTGGACGGCCGTTGATAAACATCGAGCACATTCCGCAGATTCCTTCGCGGCAATCGTGATCGAATACAACCGGCTCTTCACCTTTGTTAATTAATTGTTCGTTTAATACATCGAACATCTCTAAGAAAGACATATCCGGTGAAATATCGGCCAATTTATAATCTACCAAAGCACCTTTGGTATTGTTATTTTTTTGACGCCAAACTTTTAGCGTTAAGTTCATATTTCCTGTACTCATGATATTGAGATTTAAGGTAAGCGGGTTGCGCTTGGCGTTTGGCGATTACACGCTTTACGCTTAACGCTATACGCATCACTATTTATAACTTCTTTGTGCAACTTTAATATTTTCAAACTTCAATTCTTCTTTGTGAAGTTCGAAGTTTACACCTTCTTTAAATTCCCAGGCGGCAACGTAAGCATAATTCTCATCATCACGTAATGCTTCACCTTCTTCTGTCTGATACTCTTCGCGGAAGTGACCACCACAACTTTCGTTACGGTTTAAGGCATCAATGCACATCAACTCGCCCAGTTCGATAAAATCAGCTACGCGCCCTGCTTTTTCCAGTTCAGGATTAAGCTCATTAACAGCTCCAGGTACACGAACATCGCTCCAGAATTCAGCACGTAAGGCCCTGATTTCCTGAATGGCTTCATTTAAACCTTTTTCGTTACGGGCCATACCGCATTTCTCCCACATAATGTGGCCTAAACGTTTATGGAAATGATCTACCGACTTGGTTCCTTTAATATTGACCAAAGTATTTAAAATACCTACAGCTCTGGATTCAGCTTCTACGAATGCAGGGTGATCGGTAGGAATTGCTTTTACCGAAATTTCTTTTGATAGATAAGCGCCAATAGTGTAAGGTAGCACGAAGTAACCATCAGCCAAGCCTTGCATTAAAGCTGATGCACCTAAACGGTTAGCACCGTGATCTGAGAAGTTAGCTTCACCAGTGCAATATAATCCCGGTACAGAGGTCATCAGGTTATAATCAACCCATAAACCGCCCATGGTGTAGTGAACCGCTGGATAAATACGCATTGGCGTTTCGTAAGGGTTCTCGCCAGTAATCTGCGCATACATATCAAACAGGTTACCATATTTTTCTTTGATCACTGCAGTACCTAAACGCATGCAGGTTTCTTTATCCGGATTGTGGTTACCCGCTTTAGCAGCTTCGATTTTACCGTAACGTTCGGTATTGGCTTTAAAGTCTAAGTAAACAGCAAGTTTAGATGCTCCAACACCATAACCTGCATCACAACGCTCTTTCGCAGCACGTGAAGCCACATCACGGGGAACCAGGTTACCAAAAGCAGGATAACGGCGTTCTAAGTAATAATCTCTTTCATCTTCAGGAATTTCTGAAGCTTTACGGTTATCATCTTTCTTTTTAGGCACCCAAATCCGTCCATCGTTACGCAACGATTCAGACATCAGGGTTAATTTAGATTGATGATCGCCAGAAACCGGAATACAGGTTGGGTGAATCTGCGTATAGCAAGGGTTTGCAAAATAGGCACCTTGTTTGTGCGCTTTCCAGGCTGCCGTTACATTACTTCCCATCGCATTGGTAGAAAGATAGAATACGTTACCGTAACCACCTGTTCCTAATACTACCGCATGACCAAAGTGACGCTCGATTTCTCCTGTAATTAAGTTACGGGCAATAATACCACGTGCTTTGCCATCAATTTTAACAACCTCAAGCATTTCGTGGCGGGTATACATTTCTACTTTACCCATACCAATCTGGCGTTCTAAAGCAGAATATGCACCTAATAATAATTGCTGACCGGTTTGACCTGCAGCATAGAAAGTGCGTTGAACCTGTGTACCACCAAATGAACGGTTATCTAACAAACCACCGTATTCGCGTGCCAAAGGCACACCCTGAGCCACACACTGATCTATAATATTGGCGCTTACTTCAGCCAAACGATGCACATTGGCTTCGCGGGCACGGTAATCGCCACCTTTAATCGTATCGTAGAAAAGGCGATAAACACTATCACCATCATTCTGATAGTTTTTTGCTGCGTTAATACCACCCTGAGCAGCAATGGAGTGTGCTCTACGTGGTGAATCCTGGAAACAAAAACATTTTACTTTGTAACCCATCTCAGCTAAAGTAGCCGCTGCCGAAGCCCCTGCTAAACCTGAACCTACAATGATTACTTCAATAGTTCTTTTGTTCGATGGGTTAACCAAAGGCACAGAAGACTTATATTTTGTCCATTTACTGGTTAATTCGCCTTCTGGAATATTTGAATTAATATCTGACATATCTTTTGTGCTAAAAATTATTGAATAAGACCGAAATAAACTGCAATCGGCATGGCTGCGAAAAGGATCGAAATAATGATCGAATACCAAACGCCAGCTCCCTTAATTAGACCGTTATATTTTGAGTGGTTCCATCCTAATGTCTGGAATGCTGAAGCAAAACCATGCAATAAGTGGTAGCATAAAGAAAACATAGCCAGAATATACACAGCAACCCTTACCGGATCCTGAAATTTTTCTTTCATTACCGCATAAAGATCTTCATGTCCGTTGGCATCAACTGTTGGAATGCCTGTAAAACGGGAAACTACCCAAAAATCTTTCAGGTGAACCACCAAAAAGATTAGCAAAAGCGTACCTAGCAAGCCCATAGAACGGCTGTACCATTTACTGTTTGCCTTACCATCGTTTACAGCATACTTAACCGGGCGCGCTTTCTGATTTTCCAAGGTTAAACGTAAGGCCTGAAAAATATGTGCAAGCAAACCAATAAATAACACAATCTCGCCAGCCCGGATAATCCAGTTGGTGGCCATAAAATGTGCGCCTACGTTAAATGTTAAGCCACCGTCGTTAATAAAAATTAAAGCATTAATACCACAGTGTACAATTAAAAAAAGTATCAGGAACAAACCTGTAATACCCATGATGAATTTCTTCCCTATTGATGAAGAAAATGCATTTCCGAAACCACTCATTTGATTAGGATTTATATCTAAATTTCTTGCAAAAGTATCTAATTATGAGTTTAATTTATAAACGATTATGACAAAACAGCGATAAAACATTTATTTAGAAACATTCTAAAGCATATTCGTAATTAATCGAAAGAATATGCGATTATTTAGTGTTTCGATTATCAATTCCAAGTTGCAGTATGGTGTTAAATAAAAGTTTTTGACTATTTAGAGATTAAGGTCATTAAGTTTAGATTGTAGAGATGATGATTTAAAAATAACAATTGTGTTCTTAATGATAAAAAACCTGATAACCTAAGTTCAATTAATATTTTTATGTTATGATCAATTTTTGCTTCTTTTTCCTAACGCGATCGTCATGCTGAACTTGTTTCAGCATCCTTCCTGTCAGATAGACCCTAAAATAAATTACCTTCGGTGAGCTCGCTTAAGGCTCGGTTTACTACGTAGCTTTCCGTTGCGCTACAGGTCAGGGTGACGACTTGAGTTGAAAATATTTACTGAAGATCTTTAAAAAAGCATTATTAATCAAATTCGGGTTGATAATAAGAATACTTAACTTATCAAAAATAAATGGCATAAAAAAAGTCCCGATTTGCATCGGGACTTTTTACGATTTATGTATTCGAGTTTTCTTAAGCTACTTTAACATTTACCGCGTTTAGGCCTTTTCTACCTTCTTCTACATCGTAGTTTACGGTATCATTCTCGCGAATGTTGTCGATTAAGCCTGAAGCATGAACAAAAATTTCGGCATCGCCATTAGATGGAGTAATGAATCCGAAACCTTTAGTTTCATTAAAAAATTTTACTGTTCCTTGTTGCATTGTATTGTATTTTAATTTTACCAAAGATATGGTTAAATACCTATAAATCAATTTTTTATTTTTTTTATTAAATAATTTATGTTAAATACATTGTCTATATGCCCTTTAAGGCCTTTTTAAAGCCAAATTTAATTTATCAATTATTGTAGTATTACCTGGTTTCACCGAGAAATACTTTCAAAATAGGATTAGCCCATTCACTTTTCTGCCTAAAAAACAAACTTATTGCAAAAGTAAACTTTCGCAATTAAAGCCTACGTTAGCTATAAACAAGACTTTCGTACTGCTCATCATTCACCGTCACATTTTCGGTAATTTTTACAACTAATCTTTCATTACCCCTATCACTATAGCTTAGAATCAGCAAATCACCAACGATTTCATGTAAAATTAACTTTGGGCTGGTATAAGTGATGGAAACGACGTGCGCTGCTTTATTTAACAGATCAGAAGCATAAATATGCAATTCGGCACAATCAAAAAGGATCGGATGATCCTCAAGATCATTTAAAACAGGTATTTTATATTCTAACGCTGCTATGCTGTTCATTACCGAATACTGAAGTTTCTGATGTAGCGTAATGGCCTTTTCATTGGCCTGTTGCATCTGAGAAAAAGTATGCAGGCGCTGATCTAAGCTGTATATTTTTGATCTTTTTTGAAATTCTTTATAAGTATCATGAAATATCCGTCTTTCAAACTCTGTCCTGCTCATGAAATTGAAATATTGTTTTACACTCAGGTTAATACTAGCTAAAGCCATAACATTCGGTTTTTGTTGCTGATTCCAATATGGAAAAATAAAAGTTAATTGCTACCGGTAAAGGTTGTTGATCAATCAGTAATAGCGAAACTAAATCTTGATTATGAAAAACGGATGAATATTGTTTTGCGTATAAGAAAGGGGGCTGATCAAATAAGATTTAAGGTATTTTAACAAATAGCCTTTTCGCTACTCAGATCAATTGTCAATCCTGAACACAGTAAAGAATCTCCGCCTATAAAATACGGAACCTAACATTCAGTATAATAAACTCTCCGTGTTCTTCTGTGTTCATCCGTGGCAAAAAATAACGCAATGAGATTATCCCGATTCATTTTTTAAAAACAGTTTAATTTCTGGCAGGTTATTACTACACAAAACATGTATAACTAAAATCATTACCGATATGGAAACGAGAAACAACCATGCATTAATCCAAACCTTACTGGATTGTGCGCTAGCTTGTGAACACTGCGCATCTTCTTGCTTAAAAGAAGAAGATATCAACATGATGATAAATTGTATTAAACTCGATAGAGATTGTGCAGATATCTGTACCCAGGCGGCCAGATTATTGCAAAGAGATTCAATTATAGGGCATCAATATTTATTGTTGTGCGAAGAAATATGCAGGCTTTGTGCGGCTGAATGTAGCAAGCATGATCACGAACACTGCAGACAATGCGCGGTGGCTTGTGAAGAATGTGCAGCGGCCTGCCACGCTAACCACGAACCTATCAACCAGGACTAAATAAAAAAGGCTTCCCAAATTAAATTGTGAAGCCTTTTAAACTATTTATTACAATCAATTACTGGGCAGGGAAACTGTAATTATATGAACCTTGCTCACTTACACCAGAAATACTTACCATATTGTTTCTGCCTAAAGGCAATGCTTTTTGAACATCAGCCACAGAATTTACGGGTTGTCCATTCACTTTGGTGATAATTAAACCTTTTTCTACCCCAATATTATCGAAAGCTTTACCAGTGGTAACCGATGTTACAACCACACCACTGTTAATGCCATATTTCGATTTTTGCGCTTGAGTAGCCGGAACAAAGGTTGCGCCTAGTTTCGAAACTTCCAGGCTTTTACCTGCAGCATTTTTAGCGGTAAGTCCAACGCTCGCTTCTCCTTTTAAAGTTACGGTATAATCTTTAAGTGCACCATCTCTTAACACGGTTAATTTAACTTTATCGCCAGGATTTAAGCGGCCTACTCTTTCCTGAAGATCAGGCGAATCGTTAATCACTACTCCATCAACTTTTTTAATGACGTCACCTGCTTTAATGCCCGCCGCCGCGGCACCGCCGCCAGCTACTACATCATTAACGTATAAACCACTTATTTCGTTGGTTTTAATGCCTTCAGGTTTATCTTCACCACTTAACGGCACAAAATTTACACCAATATAACCACGTTTAACAGAACCATACTTCATAAAATCGTCTACAATTTTACGGGCAAGGTTAACTGGAATAGCAAATCCATATCCTTGGTTATACCCGCTCTGAGATGCGATTGCTGAGTTGATCCCTACCAATTCGCCATTAGCATTTACGAGGGCACCGCCGCTGTTACCAGGGTTAATGGCAGCATCTGTTTGGATAAATGATTCGATACTGGTATTTGCCGGACGATCTGGTCTTTTACCAGTACGTTGGTATTCGCGATATTCCTCTTCTGTTATTTCATTGCCTTGTTGCTCACGGCCAATTATACCAATGCTACGGTTTTTTGCACTTACAATACCAGCTGTTACAGTTGTATTTAAATCTAACGGGAAACCAACAGCCAATACCCATTCTCCAACCTGAACATTATCCGAATTACCCATTTTTACTACAGGTAAACCAGTCGCATTTACTTTAATTAATGCTAAATCTGTAT
>Ga0163162_10000894_pt1 | contig 27767 bp, 22 predicted proteins | sample S55metaG_FD_115310 | JGI IMG/M metagenome (GOLD analysis project Ga0163162, IMG submission 115310) | Switchgrass rhizosphere microbial communities from Kellogg Biological Station, Michigan, USA - S5-5 metaG | ecosystem: Host-associated > Plants > Roots > Rhizosphere > Soil | place: USA... | reverse complement strand
TCTTTCGCTCCTGAGGCTGGGCTCGAACCAGCGACCCTCTGATTAACAGTCAGATGCTCTAACCGGCTGAGCTACTCAGGAGTGTTTTCCGGTTTGGAGTTTGCAAAAGTATAATTTTCATTGATATTTCACAATTTTATTCAATTTGTGCTTATCTAATGTCTTATTAAAATTAGCTATGCAGCGCATTCTTTCTTTTAACCAACTGTTACAAAACAGTTAGTATCCCAAAGCATCAAATACATAAACCCTAACAATTTACGCTCCCCACAGCTTGTAATACACTAATTAATAGCCCTGAAACGTAAAAACCGACGTAAAAACACGTAAAAACACGCTTGCATTAGCCGTTAACGGCAATTACTTTTATAAAATTCTCATTATCAGAATACTAAAATAATTGCTGATACTTTTTGACTGAATAGGTCTTACATATTCTGCCGACATCTTCTGGTTTTAGCTCTGGTTCGACAAAAGTTTTTAACAACCTAAATTTATGTTCAAATTCCCTGCGATAGGTAAAAACCAGATGGTTGCCATTGTAACCTTCCTTACATTGGTCATGTTAGGGGTAAGCTACTTTTACATCTACATACCATCCAACGAAAAAGTGGTACAGGAGCGCCGGTTTCGGTGCCTGCAAAATATCAACACCAATATCCACTCAAAAATTACAAACAGCACCTGGATGCTGAATAACTTCCTGAAAACATTTCCTTATGACGATCAGTTGCAGGATTACCTTGGTAATTATCCTAAAAACAATTTTACATTATTGCCGGTAGTATGCCGTTTTGAAGGGGCTAATATCAGGGCAAAGCTACAACGGAGAAAGATCAACTGGGCCGATAGCGCTGTTACGATCAATACCAATATATCCGCACAGCAACTAACCATTTATCTTAAAAGAACAATAGCTTTAAACGGGCCAAATGATACTTTAAGCATGTATATGGGCATCCGTTACAGCTTTGACCATTTTATCAGACCGCTGCTGGTACCCGATGTTTTTGCCAATTATATAATTTTCAACTGCAACACATCGGGCAATAGCAAAACTTACGACAATATCGTTTACGAAACCTTCCCTTCGGGTTTAAGCTATCAGTCAAAGGATTCATTATTAACATTCAAGAATAAGATAAGTAGCCCCGGCTTACGTAATTTAAATATTGGTGGAAAAGACTACCGGGCATTTTCGCAGCCTGTTAATCTTGATGGCAAAAATCAATTGATAGTTGTTGGTTTAGTACCCGAAAAAAGTTATAACCAGGAGCGGAAACGGTTACCGCTTGTTGTTGTGCTACTCATGTTAACCTTCGCCGTAGGTGCCATCATATCCTTACCCTGGATCAAACTTTACCATACGGGCAATAAGGATAAACTCACTGTATTCGACGGCATAGCATCCGTATTGGTAGCAATTTTGATGATGGCGCTAACTTTTTTTGTGTTTATGTATTTTATATTTTTCACAAATACACACGGCAAAATATCGGCTTCATCAAAATCGCTGGCGAATGGTATTTCAAATGCCTTTTGTACAGAGTTAGAAAACGCTTACCAAACGCTCAAAAATTTCGATTCGCAATCGCATCTCTATGCAAATGATGACATCGCTAACCTGGGTAAACACAATTTAAAATTCAAATCAAAACCTTCACTGGATACAGGTTACTCAAAAAGCAGGGATAAATTAAACGCCATTGCCAAACCAACTGCTTTAGAAGAGGCCTTTTGGATCGATTCGACCGGAAAGGAACTTCTTAACTGGAGTACCGACAGCGCCTTCACTCCCCGAAGCAATTTAGGCTGGCGCGACTATTTCAAAAAGATACGGAGCAACAATACTTACAAATTCAAAGACCACGAATTATACCTTGATCAGATCTACTCTGTTACTAATGAAACCTTCCGGTCTGTAATTGCCATAAAGTCCGCTTCAATGCTAAGCCAGCGGGCCGCAGTGGCAGCAATGACATTTACAATGAAAAGTTTAGATCATGTTGTAATGCCCGATGGATATCAATTTGCCATCATTAATAATAACGGCAAAATATTATACCACTCCATAGCTAACAGAAATTTAAATGAAAGCCTGAAGAGCGAATTTGCCGATAGTACCAACCTGGTAAGTTGCCTGGAAGCAAGGTCTGATACTGGCTTTACAGCTACATACTATGGGCGAGAATTGAATATAAAAATTAAACCGATAAAGGGCCTCCCTTATTTTGTTGTGGTATTTGAAAGCCAGGAATATAACGACAACAGGGATATGCAGGCCTATGCCTTTACCATAGCAATGCTCACATCCCTGTTGCTTTTTCTCATCACCCAATTCGCTATTGTATTTTTTGTATCGGCTAAACGGTCGTTTTTTAAAAAGCAACTCTTTGAAACTTCATGGATTGGGCCAAAAAGATGTTTTCACCGGCAATATAACCTGATCATTGTCATTAACCTGGTTATTATTTTCTGCATGTTGGTGACTATTGATCACAACTCTTTTCTGAAATCGCTTTACCTGATCCTGTTTTCCATAACGTTTATAGGTATTGTTCCTAACATTCTGTTTGCTATAGAATACAGGCGCATTAAGAGCTATAATTTCAATTTTAAGCTGTATGCCATTTTATGGTTGCTTCTGTTTGCTTTGCTTATTGATACCGCGGCTATAAAAACATTAACACCGCAGCATTTAACCACCCTGTTTTTATATGAAGGCGTAATAACGATGTTTGTTTTTATAGTAATCGCTGTTATATATATACAGGCATTTAGAGATTGGATAATAGATAAAACACACTTGTACAAACTATTGACGTTTATTAAGTCATTAAGAAAAATCGATACGCCGTTCTGGACCTATACGCACAGTTTCGCCTTTATGGCAACTACACGCCTGGTTATAACAAGCGGAATCCCGGTAGCATTTTTCTTCATCTATTCATCCAACTATGAACAAAATTTAGAAACCCGGTACAAACAATTTCATTTCGCTAAGGATTTGGTTCAAAAAACGCCTAAAAACACAATTAAAAACAACCAACTTCCCCAGGGGGTATATCTTGACAGTTTATTCATTAATAATCACCATATTATTTCTCAACCCCAAAAAATTGATAGTATTAAACGTAGCGGGCAGTATTTTACAGAGGATTTCCTGACCGCGCAATTATTAAATGCTTTCAAGCTGCAGTTAAAAGATATTGAGATTAAAAGCAACAACATGGTTTATGCATCTGTTGGTTCTGATATTTTTTTCAGCAAGCTTACAAATACTAATGATACTTCAACACGCACAATCTATAAGCTGGATACCGCGGCATACCTCAGCCTGGGCTCTGCAAGCCTTGGCTGGCATCCCACCATTGATGCTGTATTTCACCCGCAATATTTTATCCCTGTATTTATACTGGCGCTGTTAGTTATCGGTTTCTTTTATATGCTCCACAATGTGATCAGGAAACTATTTGCATTGGGATTGCCCTTTCAGGATGGTTGGAGAGAGATGGACGAACAGATATTGTTGGACGATAAACTTAACTCACTATTGTTGATAGTAGGGCCTCCCGGTTCAGGAAAACTAAAGAATATTCAGAACAAAATAAAGAACAGGTTATTCAGGGACAAACGGGGTAAACCCTTGATGTATAGTGGGGGCTTGCGACCCGACGATAATGTTTACATAGCCGATATGATCAGGATCCCGACAGAAAATGGTGATACTGATGAGGATTGGAAAAAATGCAAAGCAGATGCCTTAAAAAAGAGCAACAAACTGGTTATTATAAACCACTTTGAATACAATATTAAAGACTCCCAAACCAATAGCATAAAGCTTAATTTCCTGGAGTCGCTGATGTTGCAGGGCAAAAGCAAGATCATGATCATTTCAACGGTCCACCCGCTCACTTTTCTTGATTCATTTACCGAAGAGCAAAGGAAAAATGCAGATAAACAGCAAAACGCCGCGAAAAGCGATTCGGCTGATACGGCAAAACGGGCAGGCGATGTATCCGAAAGCGAACTGGAAAGGTGGCATGTACTATTAGGACATTTCCGCATCATTATCCAGCCGCTGTTAGGGGTTGGCGACAGGCTGCGGAAGAAAAAGAAAAATGCAATAATAAAGGTACCGTTCAAAGCTTCGGAACGGGAATGGCGTTTGCATTATTCGCGCCGGATGAAATTAAAAGTAATGCCCCCGGCACCTGGCTTGCCTAAAAATATCAACAATTTAAGGCACAGTATAACAGAAGAAACACGGTATACGCACTATTTACGCGATATGAAAGAAAAGGCCATATCCACCTTACCATTACTCAATGAGGAAGGCATTGGTATTGCAAGCGATACATTGATCTTTAAGATGCAGCTTAGCTCACATTATTTTTATACCTATATCTGGCAGTCGCTTACCAAAGAAGAAAAGTTTCTGCTTTATGATTTGGCCGAAGACGGATTGGTTAACCCCTATGACGATTATAACCTGAGCATGCTGATATATAAAGGCCTGATCACAAGAGCCGAAGGCACCCTGATGCTATTTAACAAAGGCTTCCGCAATTACATCTTAACAGCCATCGGTAACAGCGAGGTTGAACGTATTAAAGCCCAGGTAAAAGACACGGGGAACTGGAGCAGTTTGAAAGCACCTTTAAATCTTTGCATAATAGGCATATTGGTTTTCCTGATCATATCGCAACAGGAAGCTTATACACAAATATTAACCTATATTACAGCACTTGGTGCCGGGATACCTGCTGTTTTAAAGATCCTTTCGATGGTGGGCAGCAGTGGCAATACCCAAAAAACCGCATAGGTGACTATATTGGGTAACAGATGCAAATCGTGCTAATAATACAGGCAAATGGGCTGAATATAACTTAAATATCAACCCGATCATTCATTCCGCAAACTATTAACGGGGTTTGCCAGTGCAGCTTTTAAAGCCTTGTAACCTACCGTGAACCAGCCTATCAGTAACGAGGTTGTAATGGCTGCCGCGAAAACCCAAAGGCCTGGCGAAATACGATAGGCGAAAGTTTGCAGCCATCCGTTCATCAGGTACCAGGCAAGGGGCGCGCCAATTACAAATGCAACTACGATAAGCACTAAAAATTCTTTCGAAAACAGGTACACTATACTGCCTGTTGATGCGCCTAAGATCTTCCGGATCCCTACCTCCCGGGTACGTTGTACCGCCATAAATGATACCAGGCCATACAAACCAAGGCAGGAGATAAAAATGGCGATAAGCGCGAATACTTTATAAATCAGCTCGAGTTGGTTTTCCTGCTCATAAAATTTGGCAATACTGTCATCAACAAAAAAGCCGGTGTAGGCATATTCGGGATATTTCTTTTCCCAGGTACTTTGTACAAACGCTACCGTTTTGGCAAGTTTACGGCCTTCGATTTTTACCGCTATTTGCTGTTCCATCTGTTTTGAGGGATACATCACCAGCGGTTTAATTTCCTCGCGCATGGAGTTTGTTTTAAAATCGGCAACAACGCCTACGATGGGCAGGTTTCCATAACTGTCGAAAGTTAGGGTTTTGCCCAGAGCGTCGGCGGCATGTTTAATACCGAGTTTGTGCACCAGGGTTTCATTAACCACCAGCTCGCGTGCGGTATCGCTCGGTATATATACCCTGCCTGCTACAACTTTGAGGTCAAACGTTTTAAAGTAATCCGCATCGGCCACCTTCATGAACACATCAAAGCCCGGATCTTTATCTGAATGATTGAAATAGAAATTGCTTGAATTGTTATGCGACGACGATGGTGCATCAGCCGAAAAGCTGGCTGCTTTAACACCCGGTAATGCAAGTACCTGCTGTTTAAAGCTGTTCAAGCGCGATAAACCAACACTATCGGCAGGGCATGGTATCGCCAATACAGCCTCTTTGTTAAATCCAAGGTCGGCGTTGTTTACAAAATCCATTTGCTTAACAGCAATGGCCGTTCCAATGATCAGCAACTGTGAAATGGCAAACTGGGTAACTACCAGCACACGGCGGAGCGAGATACCGCCGACCGCGGCAGAATTAATCTTGTTTTTGAGCGCCTGGATGGGTTTAAATCCTGATACGATAATTGCCGGGTATATTCCCGAAAGCAGCACCACAGCAACTATTACATAAGCCAGGCAAAGCAGTATCCCGGGATTGAACAAACCAATGGTATCCGGAACGCTGGCTATATGTTTGAGTAATGGTAAAGCTATTTCGGCCATACATACCGCAAGCCCCGCCGAAAATAGTACGATAATGGCCGTTTCGCACATCACCAGGCCTATTAATTGCCCACGGCTACTGCCCAGTACTTTGCGGATCCCCACCTCTTTAGAGCGACCCACGGATTGCGCCGTTGAGAGGTTAATGAAATTGATGGATGCCATAACGATGATCAGTACCGCGATAAGCGACAGGGTGCGAAGTGTGGACCTGCTGGTTATGTGATCCCCCAGTGTACCGCCAAAGCTGGTATCAAAGTGGATAGCAGATAAGGGCTGTGCTACAGCATATCTTTTTCTGGCAGTGTGTTTATTATTACTATTAAATTGCTTTTCAGAAAAACTGAGCATTTGACTCTCGATGCTGCTTTGCAACACCTTTGCGGGAAATTTTATATATACCTGGCAGTCGCTGCTGGTTTCGTCCCAGGTATATGAATAATTGTAGCTTTTTGCGTTCTGCTTCCAGGTGATGTACGAAATCAATACTTTAAACGGAAGGTCGGTATTTGAGGGAACATCCTGTATCACACCTGCCACCTTTAGCGTAAGCAGGTTGTCCATTCTGAGCGTTTTTCCTACCGCCGATTTCCAATCACCAAAATATTTTATAGCGCTGCTTTGATCTATCACCACCATATTGGGATCTTTCAAAGCCGATGCACTGCCCGCGAGCCAGGTTGCTGAAAAAATATCGAAAAGCTGGGGTTCGGCGAACATGATGCCCGTATTCTCAACAAACTTTTTATCACCTGCCGGGTTGCCGTTAGCCGCCGGGGCGACGATCTGGCTGCCATAAATAGCATTGATGCCTGCAATAGTAGCCTGCGGGAAGTAAAGGCGAAAAGCGTCAACAGCAGGTGCCGAGATCCCGGCGCTATACCTGACATTACCTTCACGCTCTTTTTTTGTAACGATGCGATAGGTGCTTTTATAGCCGGGTTGATAGGTATCAAAGCTCAACTCATATTGAACAACTACAAATATAAGCAGACAGGCTGCAATTCCTACGGCCAGCCCGGCCACGTTAATGGCCGAGTAACTTTGGTGGCGGGTGATATTGCGCCAGGCGATCTTAAAATAATTTTTGAACATATAGCTGCGGTTTAATTTCCCGGAAGACCACATGATTGTGGCTTCATCGTTCGAAATTACCCTCGCAAACTGCGCGTGTCGTCTTAAGTTATAACTTGGGAACTCTTTTTGGGGTTCATTTTTATATTCCGCAGGGCTTTTGCCGGTCATTTGTTTAAAAATGCGGTTAAAGGACGATTTTGAATTAAACCCGGACTCCAGTGCAATGCCGAGCAGGGTTATATGGGCAAAAGCGGGGTCCTGCATTCTGCGGATCACATCCGCAACACGATATTCGTTGATAAAATCATTGAAGTTTTTTTTGAGTGCTACATTGATGATCCGCGAAAGTTCATGAACGGTAAGCCCGAGCTTTTCAGCAAGCGAGGTCAAATTCAACTCTGCATCCTGGTGATACAGGTTAGCCTCCATAGCCTTCCGGAGCCAGCTTCCTTTTTGCCGGAGCACCGCCGGAACCGGTGTTTTTGAAACCGGGGAGGCATGCACAATAACCGGGCTTCCTGGTTTTGAATGAACTGTCGCCGCTATCCAGATCATCATTCCTGCCAACAGCAAATACAAAGGGTAATACGCGTGAATACCTAATTGGTAATGGAAATAAAAATAATCTGCAGCAACATATGGCAGCCATAGTAACCATAAAAGGCCAAAGGCTTTAATTAACCGGTGCAACCAGCGCATTTGATTACGGTAACGGTCATTTACGTCATTGAATTTCAGCTGCTGGTAATAATTTTCTATCAGCCCGAAGGAAATATACAGATAGGCAACCACCGAAATAAACGCTGCCACATTCAGTACCAGGCTCACTTGCCGAAAGACCGGTGTATTGTAAGTTGCCGCGCTGATGCCAATGCTTTGCCCAATCTCCAATACAAAAATGCCCTGTTGCAGCAGCAAGGGGATGAAGTGCAGCAGATCCCTGCGACGAAATTTATATGCAGGCAGCGTTATCTTAAGTACGTAAAAATAAATGAGCGGACCCAGCGCCAACGAAAATTGAAGTGGCAACCGGCTCCAATGCGGAAAGTAAGCGCCCAGGCCAACGCCTTTTCCCAGCACCCAAGCCATCCATAAAACAATGGTTAGCATCGCCAAGGCGAGAAAACGGTTTGCAGTGCGGTTAATGTTTTTCGTAAACCATAACAGCAGGCTAAAAGTCAGGCCGATAAATATCGCAGCCAAAAATGCAAGTTCGTAAGGGGTGATATGGAATATGTATGCAGTCAAGTTGCAATATTTCTTCAAAGGTCATTCCAACCTTATAACGTACTGATATATAACGAGTGCAATTTTATAAGCAAAAACTATTGTAATAAAAGCGGACGCCTGGCTGTACGGGTTTGAGTCGGAAATTTCCAGCACCTTGTATTCGTTTAACCCGTGAATAATCCAATAACTGCAATTGATTGTACATTGCGGTTTATAAATCAATTACATTTTTTTGCTTTTATATTTCCAGCTAAAATTACGGAAAAACACAGTCAAAAATCATCACCATGAAAACAGTATTAATCACCGGGGCAAACAAAGGGATCGGCCTTGAAACCGCCAAACAACTGGCACAACTAAATCATTATATTTATTTAGGCAGCAGAGATAAAGAAAACGGGCTTGAAGCCATTAGGCAGTTAAAAGCGTTGGGCATAACTAATGTAGAAACTGTAGTAATAGATGTGGCCGATATCAACAGCGTGCGTGAAGCCAGAGCGGAATTAGAGGCTAAAATTAGTTCGTTAGATATTTTGATAAATAATGCAGGAATTGCCGGCGACCAGCCTCAATGCCTTGCTACAGATTCTGTTGAAAACCTGCGCAGGATATTCGATACCAATTTTTTTGGCGCTGTACAAACCGCCCAGGAATTTCTGCCGCTGTTGAAAAGGTCAGCTCAGGGGGCTATCATTAACGTATCCAGCGAAATTGGCTCCCTTGCTGTACATACTGCACTTGAAAAAAATCCCAACCGGGCTAAGTACCATGCCTACGGTTCGTCAAAAACAGCCCTGAATGCTTTTACAGTAATGCTTGCAAATGAGCTTAGTGATACCGGCATTAGTGTTAATAGTGTTACACCGGGATACACCGCTACCGACCTTAACCAATTTCAGGGGGCTAAAACCGCCGAACAAGGTGCCATACCTATTGTAAAACTGGCCACACAAACCCAACCGCATGTTACGGCAAAGTTTTTCAAAGATGGTGGCGAAGTAGGCTGGTAATTTATTTAGTAGTCGTTTTAACTTTGATAAAAACAGCCTTGGTTTAGCAAACGGGGCTGTTTTGTTTTTGATATACCTATCCCCTATTTTTCGCCGCAAATCACCTCTTGTTTGTCGTGATCACACCCTTTATAGCTAATAACCTTTGCAGATATTTGTAGTAGAAGATCATACAAATCAATTATTAAATCTATTTATATGCGAAAGTTAAAATTACAGATACAAATGACCGTTGATGGCTTTGCAGCCGGACCAAATGGCGAGAACGACTGGGTATTCATCTCCGGCGGGGATGAAGCCGCTTTGCAGAAAATAATAGACCTCGCCGACAGCAGCGATACCCTTTTACTGGGACGTAAGCTGGCACAATCGGGATTTATCGATTATTGGCAAAATACGGCCGACAACGGGCCCGATGGCCAGCAACGAATATTAGCGCAACGAATAGCGGGTTTGCACAAGATCGTTTTCAGCGGTACAGAAACAGCCATCAGTGGCAATAATGTAGAAGTTGAAAACGGAGACCTGGCTACCGCCGTACAGTCACTCAAAAACCAACCGGGCAAAGACATCCTCGTTTACGGAGGCGTTGATTTTGTGAGCTCGCTAATCAGCCTGAACCTCATTGACGAATATTTTATTATAACATGCCCGGTTGCCATTGGAAACGGGCTTTCAATTTTCAAGGAGAAAAAGATCCTGAAGTTAGAAAGTTCAATTGCTTACAATAACGGGAAAGTGCTGAATAAATACCTGCCGGTATAGGGTGTAGATTAAGCAGGCGAATATTTATTAAATAAAAGCGGCTGATCATGATTTATGATCAGCCGCTTGCTACAGTATCCAAGGCGGGCTACCGGGGCTCAATCTTTTATAAAAATTTTACAATTAGTTATTTCCAGTCGCATTGTCCAATCCGGGTGACTTCTCTTTTTAGCCAAGTTTTTTTCGCAGCCATTTACGAACCGGCTCATCGTACCATTTCAAAGTGATATACGCCAGGATAATTGCACCGATCAAAATAGCTAAGGCATAAGGCCAGGCCTGTACAATGGTTACACCTTTATGATTGCTGATCCATGCCACATAAAAATAAACCAGCGGATAGTGCACCAGGTAAAGAGGATAGGAGATATCGCCGAGAAATTTGCAGATCCTGCTCTCCGTTTGATTTTGCATCACGCCACTGGCGCCAAGGTAAACGATAAGTGGGAAAACGATAATGATACAAACGGATTCATAGATCCCGTTCATCCAAAGATGGTTAGCGCCGCCGATGCGTGGCATATATAATACGATAGCCACCAAGAGGCTACACCACAAAAAGGCATTTTTAATTTGTGTTGGCTTTGCTACACGCGAAAGCAACAGCCCGGCAAAGAACGGGTATATGGTGCGGGTAATGCCCACGCGCACCTGTTCACATTCAGCGTCCAGCCACCACTAACATCTCCATTTGTTATAGCCAGGTGCGCCAGTGCTACGGCTGCCAGGCAAACTAACACTGTCAGCGTAGTTTTTGAGAATTTTCTTATCCAAACGGCATAGAGAATGTTGGCGATGTATTCAAAGAATAAAGACCATCCTACGCTGTTCATGGGGTGCATCTCTTCCCAGCCACGTATATCAAGCGATAAGGGTATGGGCAGGATGGTATAACCGATCAGCATTACCAGCAGCATCTTCCAGACAGGAACAGTATGGATGAGTGGCCATATCGTAGAATCCGTAAAATAGAATCCGATAGCACCGAGGGTCATCCCTAAAATTACCATTGGCTGAAGGCGTTCGATACGGCGTTTAAAGAAAGTACCAATCGTCATGTTATGCCAGCGGTCGTCATAAGCATAGCCGATAACAAAACCCGACAGCAGGAAAAAGAAATCGACCGCCAGGTATCCGTGATTAACGATAATATCCAGATGACCGGTCCCCTGGGGTTCAGTGAGGTGAAAGGTAACTACGATGATGGCTGCAACACCGCGTAAACCATCCAGAATCGGATAATGCGGCTTGGTAGTCAGTTTATTATTATTCATTATATAATGGTGATATTGGGCTATGATATAATTAAGAGCCGTACAGCCGCCACACCTAAGGTGGAAACTGTACGGCTCGCATCGCATCATATGTTCAGGAATTATTTTGCGTTCAATTTATCAGCCAGTATTTTCATATAAAAACCACCTACTACACTCCTTGCTTTGAAGTTTTCCCTGATGCCTGTTTTTGAATCGTAAAAGTCATTCAAAGGTACGCGCGATGGCGTTTCCAGGGCGTGTACATAAAGTGGGCTGACCAGCGCCTCGAACTGGTCCTTTTGAGGAGCAAAAGTTGCGGTCCAGGCTATCCAGTCATTTTTGGTGTATGATTTACGGCTATCAAGCGGGATCCCGAACTTGTTTATTTTAGTCAGATAGTATCGGGTTTCGGTGTCATACACTTTTTGAGGGAATAAATTCAAGCTCAACACCTTGTCCCAAACCAGGTTATATTTCTGGCTCCAGGTATCTTTATTGTCGAAAGTGAGTGCATAATGATCACCGGCATCAGCCATTTTTATCCATTCGGGCACCATGCCTTCGGCTATGGCCCGGTATTTTTTAGCAGTTTCCGTTTCCCCTAATGTCTCGGCCATTTGCGCGTAGCAAGCTATCGCTACGATGGCTTTTACCGATAAGTTGGCGTTGCGGGCCAGGTGACCGGCAAAGTCATCCGTACATAGCTGGGATTTTGGATCCAGACCTTCTTTAGCAAGGTAATCAACCCAGGTGGTTAGCGTTTGCCAGTGTTTTTTTGCATAGCCTGCATTGCCCTCGGCTTTGGCAATAGCTGCACAAAGGATGATCATGTTACCGGATTCCTCCACAGGCATCGGCTCGCCGTAGGTTTGTCCGTTAGCTTTTGGATAAGTACCAAGGTCATGCGCAGCCCATGGGTGCGGATATTTGCCCGATTCACTGAAGTAAAAAATACCGTTCAGCATGCCCTGCATCAATTCAGGGTTGTAAAGCAAATAAAGCGGTGCTGAGGGGTAAGTTACGTCCACGGTATTTATGAAACCTCCGCTATTGTTTTCTTTAGATAGCCACAAGGTTTCACCTGCGGGGCTTTTAACCAGTGTATGCGCCGCAATACTTTGGCGATAGGCCAATACGCACAAGTATGCATATTCTTTTCCTCCCGAACGCAAGGCATCCGCATAAACCTCCTTATCGAAGGTGTTGCATTTTTGCACAACAGACTGGTATTCATTAAAGGCATCTGTTAGTTCACCTTCAATGGTAGCTTTACCTGAGTTATTCCACCATGGCCTCAAATCAGTATTGAAATACTGTACGGAAAGCCGTTCGTCATAACCTAACTCTACAAAGCGCTCCACAGCGGTTTTACCAACAGTTCCGAAAGGAATGATAGTATTTAGTGAAAGTGAATGGCCTTTTGATACGGTTGATAAAACAGCTCCCTTCCTGAATGCATCAGCAGCCTCGTTGCCTTTGGTAATAAATTGAACCGCTCCGGCAGTCTTTGGCGCAGCTACATAAAAATACCCCCAGTCGATACGCATATCGTCGGCGCCTTTTTGAAGAACAGGCTGCTCAAGAGTGCCCGTTTTTAACACGGAAAGTTTCGCAGTAGCATATTTTTGTGCGCTAACCTCCTGTGAAGGCTGATAGACCGCGATGTCAGATGACGCGCCGAGGAAAACTTTTACGGCGTGGCTTTTTCCGTCATTGGCATTCACTTTATAAGTAACGTAAGAAACCGGACGAGATAGCAATCTCAGGTCATTCAACAGCAACGGAGAAGTGAAAGTAAGCTGAAGGTTCACTTTTCCCGCGGCGAAATTGTAAACAGTTTGCGTTGCATTTACCTCAACATTTTTTTGTTCGGCCAGTAAGATTTGGGCGGCATTGTCTTTTAATTTATCTGCAAGGCCAAAATCTAAAAAGCGACCGCCTGCCGTATTAGCCAGGTGAATGGCGATCACGTTCTGCCCTGCTTTAAGTGCATTTTTATTGATCGCAAAATATTGGAAACTGCTTGTCCAGCCCTTTTTCTCATAAACGCTGGTACCGTTCAGAAAAACCTCAACGTTGTCGTCGTGGTTAAGTTTTAGCAAAAGATCATTAATACCGGTGATAGTGCTCAAATTAAATGTCCGCCTCACCCAAATATCATCTGATTTCCATAACGTTTTTACGCTCTTCTCATCGTCGCCAATCGGTGCCTGTCCGGATTTCCAGCCGGCGGTATTATATTTTAGCGAGGTCCAGTCACCCTCCGGTTTGCTTTCCGTGTAGCTAACTTTGTAAGACGCTTCGTCAGAAGCGCTCAATATGGTTTTGTAGCTGGTTTGCTCTTTCCCTAAAAAACGATAGATCTTCCCATCCACATTGATAAGTCCCAGCAATGAGTGCTCTGCACCTGTCCAATGCGTTGTGGTAGAGTTGTTCAGTTGATCGGTATTTGACCAGATACTAAAGTAGGTGTTGTGAGTGATCAGCGGATAAGCTGGTGCTTTTCTTTCCTGTGCATGCACAGTCCCGGTCAGACAGGCGTAAGCCAGCAATACCAATGACTTAAGTCGGTTAGATTGGTTCATGGATAGTATATAATTGAGGTTTTATTCAAATCGTAAAAGTAAGTAAAAGCGTTGCCGGGATATCTTCATATTGTATCAAAGTCCGTGCATATCGTCTCATTTTCGCATGCATGTATGCGACACGCAGGGAATTTTACAGGATTACGGCAAGAAGCTATGTGAATCAATTGACAAGATAATAAGCTTTTTGATTGACGGTTTCCCCTTCATCTACAGCAAAGCACTCTATAATTTTGACTTCAATCTGCTTAAACCTTCTTGTGTAATATTCAAATAATTAGCCACCAATCTGTTGGGTAAACGTTTTATGATCTCAGGATTTTCTTTAAGCAGCAATAAATAGCGCTCGGTAGCATCGTTGGTAATGAAACTCATTAATCGGTTGGTATTTATTACGTAGGCATATTCCAGTTGATGGCGATAAAACTTTTCCCATGCAGGCAACGTTTCTACCAGGTGGTAAAAATCCTTCCTGTCCATATAAAGCAGCTCTGAATCCATTACGGCTTCAATATATTCATTCGAGGGGTTTTCGGTAATAAACGACACCATCGATGATGATGCGTCATTTTCAAATATGATCCTCCGGGTAACTTCCGTACCAACGTCCTTTATAAAATAAATCCGCAAGCAACCCTTCACAACAAAATACATCCTGTTTGACAAACCGCCTTCGTGCAATAAAATTTCTTTCTTTTTAACCGTACGCGATTTAAAATACGAAAGGATCAACTGCAAATCTTCATCGCTCATTTTAACTTTTTTCAGGATGTATTTGGCTAATGCTTCTTTCATAAATAGTCAATAGAATTTATTACCTAATAAAATTATGCGTTTTGCTTAAAGAATTTGGGGTAAATTAACAAAGCGGCAAACAATGCAATAAATGCGTTTATCAAAAATACTTTATCAAAGCCATATGTTATTGACTGTGGAGAACCGCCCATTTTTGAGGTACCCGACACGCCCGACAAAACAGCGAATATAACCCCAATAACTGTTGTCCCGGTTATTTGCCCTAAAATCCGCGACAGCGACAGAAAGCCGCTGAGCAGCCCACGCTGGTCTGCCCGCGCTACTTCCATTACAACGGTGTTGTTAGGCGTTTTAAAAAAGTTCAACCCCAGCGCAATTATTCCTATCCGCCAAAGGTAACCTGTAATATGTTGGGCCGGGGTAATTGTACTCATGCAATAGCATCCAATTGCTATGGTAAGTACAGCATAAAACATCACATTTTTTGCACCATACTTATCTGCAATTTTACCTGCATAAATACTTAGCGCAACAGTTAATAAAGGCCCGAAAGACATAATTAGTCCCACTTGTACCAGGCTGTAATTGGCTGCCTTTGAAAGATAGAACGGCGGCAATATTACCGTTGTAATAATTACGGTGTAAACAAGTACCGTAGCAACCAGATTTTTACTGATAAGCCTGTTTTTAAAAATAGCGACATTTATTAGCGGATTCGTTATCCTTTTCTCTAATTCAATAAATGTAAATAAACTAACAACAGTAATTGCTAATAACATTAAAACCAAAGGGTTGCCAAAACCCTTCTTTTCAATCATCGTCATACCAATACAGTAGCACGATAAGGTTACTGCCAATAAAACTATTCCAACCCAATCAATAGATATCGATTTTTTAATGGCGGGGCTCAATATATACTTATAGCCCAATCCGTGAGCTACAACTCCAAACGGGACATTTACCAAAAACATAGATTGCCACCCAAAAGTTGAAAGTAATATGCCGCCAATGGTTGGTCCGCTTGCAATGCCCAGTGCGGTTATTGTTGATAAAATACCCATTATTTTGCCCAGCTGCTTTTTGGGCGTAAGCTCAGTTGCGATAGCCATACTTAAGGCCAATATTAAGGCTGCCCCCAAACCTTGTAAACCGCGAAACACGATAAATAATGTTGCGCTGTTGGATATGCCACAAAGCAAAGATGCTATTGTAAAGATCATGATACCTGCCAGATACAATTTCTTTTTACCTATGATATCGCCAAGCCGGCCTACAGCGGTAATTAAAGCGGTAAGCACAAGCAGGTAAGCCAGCACAAACCACTGCGCCGCGGCAAAAGTTGTTTTTAGCGTTTTGATCATGGTTGGTAATCCTACGCTCACAATACTTGTGTCAAGGTTCATCATAAACAAGCTAATAGAAATTCCGGCAATAGCAATGTTCAGGTTGGCTATATCGTGGGGTGGCTTTTCTTCAATATCGATTTTATGTAAGGTTTCTAATGTTTCTGTTTTCATGCTACAAAATTGAAGAGCAGAAAATGAATAAACATTGATGTGTGTTAAAAAATGGAAGAAGACGAGAGTTATTTTAACGCTGGAAGAGTTGCTGATTTACGAGATGAAAAGAACAAGAATCTGTGTTATCATTGACCGACGTTGGCACATATATTTCTTTTAACTTTTCGGACCGGTTCTCCGGAACCGCTCTCTTGAGCAAAATATTATGGCATAAAAAAAGCCTCACAGACATGTGAGGCTTTGCTCCTGAGGCTGGGCTCGAACCAGCGACCCTCTGATTAACAGTCAGATGCTCTAACCGGCTGAGCTACTCAGGAATCTAATCCGGTTTGGAGTGGGGCAAAGGTAAAAACTCGTCGGATATTTCACAATTTTTATTCAAAAAAAATTCAAATATTTTTCATCCGATTTTTTACTTGCTGATTTCCTGCTATTTACGACCCCATCACATACTACAGGCTCTTCAGCAAATGGTAATTTCCCCTGCATATCTCGTTTTTTCCACCATCAAACTTAAAAAATCTGCCCCCATAATGTTTTCGCTGATGAAAATTGGCATTACAAATGGGCACCGATGAATGATTATCCCTTAATTTTCACAATATTTGCGGCGAAAAAATATAAATATCTTTACATGAGTTTGTTAGTTATTGGCACTGTGGCGTTTGATGCCATTGAAACCCCTTTTGGTAAAACCGATAAAATAGTAGGCGGCTCTGCAACTTTTGCAAGCTTGGGCGCTTCTTACTTTTATGATAAAATAAAAATTGTTGCTGTTGTTGGCGATGATTTTCCGCAGCACGAAATTGAGGACCTGCAAAATCACAACGTTAATACCGAAGGCCTGCAGATAAAACAGGGCGAAAAATCATTTTTCTGGAGCGGTCGTTACCATAATGACATGAACAGCCGTGACACCCTGGTAACTGAGCTCAACGTACTGGAAGCTTTCGATCCCATCATCCCTGACAGCTACCAGGATTGCGAATACCTGATGCTGGGCAACCTTTCGCCACAAGTGCAGCAAACGGTTATCAACCGCCTTAAAAACCGCCCAAAGCTTATTGTAATGGACACCATGAACTTTTGGATGGACATTGCCCTTGATGAATTACTAAAAACCATACAAATGGTTGATGTTTTAACCATCAATGATGCCGAGGCACGTCAGCTATCAGGTGAATTTTCACTGGTTAAAGCTGCCCGTAAAATATTGACCATGGGCCCTAAATACCTCATCATTAAAAAAGGCGAGCATGGTGCATTGTTATTCCATGAAGATAAGATTTTCAGCGCCCCTGCTCTTCCGTTGGCCGAAGTGTTTGACCCAACAGGTGCCGGCGATACTTTTGCAGGTGGCTTTATTGGCTATATGGCTAAAGTAGGTACCGTTAACTTCAACAATATGAAAAACGCCATCATTTTCGGTTCGGCACTGGCCTCATTCTGCGTTGAGAAATTTGGTTCAGAAAGATTAAGAAACCTTAGCGAAGAAGAGATAGCCAACCGCATACAGGAGTTTGTAGGGCTGGCTAAATTTGAATTGTAAAAAGCCCTCCTAAATCCTCCCTAAAGGGGAGGACTTAAAAAAAATTAAGCCCCGCTTAGCTATCTATGCGGGGCTTAGTTTTCCTATCTTCTCAAACTTTTCAAATACTGTTTCTGTGTGTGGGGCATCGGGAAGCTCATCTGTAAGGTCCTGACCGGCCCAGTGCTCATAGTGTTTACCATTACGCCATAAGCGGCTTTCGGTTACATCATAAATATCACCTTTGTAAGCCACCCAGATCTGAGGCTTATCCTGGCCATTGCGTAAGGCCAGCTGTGATTTGGTGTATGTTGGCAGTTCGCTCATTTACTTAATTTCCGCTGCTTAAAGTATTCAAAGAAACCAATATTCATCAGCAATAAAGCCATCATATAAAAATGATCTTCAAAGGGGATCGTACCAACCCGTTTCCCAATGTTTTCGGCATTGTTATACAGCACAATTGGTATGGAAGTTAATATGCCGTTCACTATGTAAAACGGCAAAAGTGCCACCAAATAGGCCAGGTAATAACGATTAAGCCATTCGGCCTTAAAAACATATTGAATTAATAGTATCAACACCAGCAGTAAACTAAAGGTTACTGTAGGATACAATTTATTGTAAAAGAAAATCAGCATCAGCAGGCTCAATAAAACCATCATACTGCTGATCATGCTGGTTAACCGGTAAGGCATCAACCATTTTATATAGTGGTTTAAACACACGTAAATAAATATGCAGGCAAAGGGCACCGTCAAAAAAAACAATATTTCCTCTAACGGTAAACCAAAAAACTTTACACCGATAATATACGCGGGGTTAAACGACCATACACCTTTAATGGTAAAAAGCACATCCCAAAACAAAAAGAACAAACCGGTAACGGTCATGCCCGGCCATATAAATTTCCAGCTTTTATGAAAAGCCACCCTTTTATCAAACGAAAGCACAACGGGAAAAAATACCGTTAGCAGGTTGATGAGTAAATAGGTGTATCTCACGTAAGTTCGGTTAAATGTTTGTTCAGTACCTGGTTTTGGGCAGGCGTGCACCTTTTTGAATAGATCAGGAATTTGATGATCGCTATGGTCAGTTCCTTATCTGCCGAACCGTAATTCTTTTTATCCAGTTGCGCTATAATATCTTCGCTATCAGTAGCAAGGTCTTTGTTGAAACCTAAAATAGAGGGCACGTTATGTTCGATAGAAAAACGCATAAACCTGATCTCGATATTGTGCGGATCGGCCGTCACCGCCTGTTTAAATACCTTTTCTGATCTGTTAAGATATTTTATTTTAGAATAGGGGTTCCAGGCATGTTTAGCTTTTAGGGCAAGCAATGCACCAATAAAGCCGTTCACAATACCGCTTTTTTCTTTAATATGATCAAGGCTGCTATACAACGAATCGGTGGTTTTGCTTTTATCAATAGCGATCACCATTTGCTTACGCAACACTTTCAGATTGGGTTCATCGGCCTTAACCGGTTGAAATAAGAATATCAGCGCCAATACACTGGCTACAAAAAAAATCTTCCTGAACATTAAATAACATTTAATTTTTGCTGCAGCACAGCTTTGATATACAAACTCATTTTGCGCGCATCAGATACCCTGATACGCTTTTGCAATATTACACTGGCAGGCGTGTAACTTATTTTTTTAAACAACTGCAGGTAGTAAATATAAGCAATATAAACCCCAAGCCGGGTACCAACAGGCAAACGTTTTATCCCCTCAAAGGCTTCCTCAAAATCGTGCTTGATTTCCGCTTCAATGGCCAGTTTATCCTGTTCGGTAAAATTATTAAAATCAATCCCCGGAAAATAAGTGCGACCGCGTTCGGTATAATCAGCCTTAACATCCCGCAGAAAATTCACTTTCTGAAATGCCGCCCCCAGGCTTCGTGCTTTGGGAATTAGTGACTGGTATAAAACATCATCGCTGGTAAACACCCGCAAACACATTAAACCAATAACCTCTGCCGAGCCGTAGATATACGTTTGGTACCTATCCTGATCATAAGCTTTATTATCCAGGTCCATTTCCATTGATCGCAAAAAAGCTTTAATCAGTTCATGATCGATGCCATACCGGTTAACCACCTGCTGAAAAGAATGGATCACCGGATTGGTGCTTATTCCCTCTTTAATGGCCTTAAAAGTTTCCTCCTTAAACCTACAGATCAGCTGCTGCTGATCATAATTATGAAAAGTATCTACAATTTCATCGGCATAACGTACAAAGCCATAAATGGCATAAATAGGATACCGGAAACTTTTATCGAAAGTTTTAATGCCGAGACTAAAGGATGTGCTGTATTTTTTAGTTATCAGTTTACTGCATTCAAAACATGCTTCATCGTACAGGTTCATCATTGGCCTTCGCGTGGTCATTTTCAAAAGTACAAATTCAAAGCCGGATTGTTTTTTAATGAGCCTAAAACAATTTGCTTACCTTGGGCTTCACATTAAACATGAGCAGCAGCAAGCATATTATTGTTATTGGTTCGGGCTTTGCAGGTTTATCGGCAGCCTGCGTTTTGGCTAAAGAAGGATACAAAGTTACCATACTGGAGAAAAACGATCAGCCCGGCGGGCGCGCCCGGATTTGGGAACAAAACGGCTTCCGTTTTGATATGGGGCCAAGCTGGTACTGGATGCCCGATGTGTTTGAAAACTTCTTCGCACTGTTCGGTAAAAAAACTGCTGATTATTATCAACTAAAAAGGCTTGATCCCGGCTATCGTATTTATTATAGCCAAAACGAAATATTGGATGTACCTGCAAACATGGCCGAACTCGAAGCCCTGTTTGAACAAACAGAGCCTGGCAGCAGCAAAGCATTAAAAGAGTTTTTAGCTCAGGCGGAGTATAAATATAAAGTAGGCATGGGCGAATACGTTTTCCGCCCCTCCCATTCCATCACTGAGTTTATTGATTTCAATCTCATCAAAAAAAGCTTCAGTATTCAACTGCTTACCAGCATGAGCAATCATGTACGCAAGTATTTTAAAAATCCTAAACTGGTTAAGTTGCTTGAGTTCCCGGTATTGTTTTTAGGTGCTACCCCACAAAATACCCCGGCCATGTACAGCATGATGAACTATGCCGATCTTTCGTTAGGAACCTGGTACCCTATGGGTGGCATGAACGAGATAGTAAAAGCTATGGTGAGTTTGGCTATCGAACTTGGGGTTGAGATAAAACTGAACACGGAGGTCACTAAAATTGAGGTAAAAGATAAACAGGTTAATAGCATACAAACCACCCGGGGTGTGTTTACTGCCGATATGGTAATTGCCGCAGCCGACTATGAACATGTTGACCAGCATTTACTTGATGCCCCCCATCGCAACTACACGAGTAAATATTGGGATAGTCGGACCATGTCGCCATCCAGTTTGCTTTTTTATATCGGCACCAACAAAAAAGTGCCGGGGATACAACATCATAATTTGTTTTTTGATGAGGATTTTGAGTTGCATGCCAAAGAAATTTATACCTCACCGCAATGGCCAACCGATCCATTATTTTACGTTTGCTGCGCTTCAAAAACAGACAGCACCGTAGCTCCAGAGGGTGGAGAAAACCTATTTTTCCTGATGCCGATAGCCCCGGGATTAAATGATGATGAAGCCATCCGCAAAAAATATTTTAACCTGATGATGGACAGGTTTGCCCACATTACCGGGCAGGACATCCGCGATTCGATAGTAGTGAAACGTAGCTATGCGCTCAATGATTTCAAGGCCGACTATCACTCATTTAAAGGCAACGCCTACGGCTTAGCTAACACACTTGCCCAAACCGCATTTTTTAAACCCGCCATGCGGGCCAAGCATATCAGCAACCTGTTGTATACCGGCCAGCTTACTGTGCCGGGGCCTGGTGTGCCGCCTGCTATTATATCCGGGCAGGTAGTGGCCCGGGAGGCGATGAAGAAATTGGCGCAGTAGGACACCTATGCAAAACAACAATGTCATAAACATGACGTAAACAAGTCGGCAGTTAATATCTTTATACAGCTATACTTTTGTTCAGCAAAATATATCAAATATGAAAACCTATAACCCCGGAAAAAAGATCAAGGAACTGCGCAACCGAAAAGGATTAAGCCAGGAAGAATTAGCCGAACAAGCACAACTAAGTTTAAGAACCGTACAACGAATAGAAAACGGCGAAACGGAGGCCAGGGGCGACACCCTTAAAAGACTGGCAACTGCATTGAATATTACCCCGGAAGATTTGACAGAATCACCTTTCGAACCAACAGAAACCTTGAATAATGATAGCAGAAACTTTTTGCTGCAATTCAATTTATCAGCCTTAAGCTTCATTATATTCCCGCTGTTAGGAATAGCTTTGCCGCTGGCTTTATGGTTATCAAACAGAAAAAAATTAAAGGATATAGATAAACCGTGTAAACGGCTTATCAATTTTCAAATCTCGTGGTGCTTGTTTATCGCGATAACAATGATCATCCTTTTCAATCATGAATTTTTCCATGCCCCCTCATCTATATTGAACCTTGGCCCGGGCGAAATTATATTGTTGAGTATGCCGTTGTTTTATGCTGTAAACTTTATTTATATCGTTTTCAACAGTATACTGGTATATAACACCAGGCAAATATTTTACCAGCCGGCTGTACCTTTCTTAAGATAAACCCGGCCTGTCAATAACAACCTTAACTAACACAAAAAACCCGCCTCTTGGGGCGGGTTTCCTATTATATGTATATATGATGGAGTTTAATTGAACATTAATTCTCTGCGTAAACGGGTTTGGCGATGCCGTTATCGTATGCTTTAAGGTTTTTCTTCAGCAGCTTGCGTGCTACGTGAATGCGGGTTTTTACAGTGCCGATAGGAATTTCCAGATGATCGGCAATTTCATGGTATTTATGGCCTTCAAAATACATAGTGAAGGGTACATAATAATCTTCAGGAAGCCTGTCTAAAGCTTTTTTAATATCATCCATTACAAACTTAGCTTCGCCCTGGTTTTTAGTTGAACTGAATACCAGGTTCGGTGATGAAATTTCATCACTTTTGGTAACGAAGGTGCTCATTTTAACAAAACGGCGATAGTTGTTGATGAATGTGTTTTTCATGATGGTATATAACCATCCTTTTAAATTGGTGCCTTCCTTAAACTTGTTATAGTAAGTTATGGCCTTCAACATTGTATCCTGGACAAGGTCGTTAGCATCGTCTGCGTCGTGCGTGAAATGTAAAGCGTATGATCTTAAAGAAGTCGCCTGACGTAGTACAAGGGTGTTAAACTCAATCTTTGTCATTTTGTTAAAGTTTTGTGTTAACAATTAGACAAGCATGATGCCACTAACCTAAAGTGTGTAGTAAAAACTCCACATTTAAACATCAATATTGAAATTTAACCATTGTGTATTTTTTACACTTTAATTACAATTATTATACTGAAAAACAGAAAGTTATGTATTTATCAAACAAGAAAACAAACTTATTTAGAGGCCATTTGTAACAGGAATGTTATTTAGAACAATTTTTATTTAAAATGAAAATTCACTTTAAATAAACTTATTTAACTAATAATATTAACCTCCCGGTGTAGTGTAACGCCAAATTTAGTGTACACACTGTCTATGATTTGCGACGAAAAATCATACACTTCCTGTCCGGTAGCGCCTCCATAGTTCACCAATACAAGGGCCTGATTCTTCCATGTTCCTGTGTGACCAACGGTTTTTCCCTTCCAACCACACTGTTCAATAAGCCAGCCGGCAGCCAGTTTTATCCCGCCATCGGCAGCAGGATAATTCACCACATCCGGAAATTTAGCCTGAACCACCGCAAACTCTTCGGCACTGATCACCGGGTTTTTGAAAAAGCTGCCGGCGTTACCAATGGTTGATGGGTCGGGCAGTTTAGATACCCGGATATGCGCCACCACCTGCGATACATCTTTTATGGTAGGGTTTACAATCCCTCTGTTCTGTAGCTCCTGCCCTATTGCGCCGTATTGGGTATTGAGATTAGGGATAAGCGATAAATGGAATTTTACCGATACTATAATATATTGTCCTTTCAGCTCCGCTTTGAACACGCTTTCACGGTAGCCGAATTTACAATCCTCTTTGCTGAATGACTTGAAAGTACCGGTCGCTATTTCAAAAGCACGACAGCTTTGAAACACATCTTTCAGTTCCACCCCGTAAGCGCCTATATTTTGAATGGGGGATGCACCTACCGAACCCGGAATAAGGCTCAGGTTTTCAATACCGGCATAACCGTGGTCAACACAATAATTAACCAGGCCGTTCCATACTTCGCCTCCGCCGACTTCCACATAAACATCATTATGACTGATGCGGTGCTCAATGCCGCGGATATTCATCCGGATCACCAGGCCATCAAAATCATTAACCATTAACATATTGCTGCCTCCGCCGAGTACCAGTCGCTCAGTTTGCTGCCATTGCGGGTCGGCAAACAGCTCTGTTAGCTCATCTTCGTGGGCTATTTCTACAAAGTAGCGGGCACGGGTATCAATACCGAAAGTGTTAAAGTTTTTGAGGGATACGTTTTCCTGTATTTGCAACATAGTTCTGATTTCGGATTTGGGATGTTCGATTTCGGAATTTTTGATTTTCTGAATCTGCCTGGCGCAAAAGTAATTAAAAGATGGTGATTGTTTGGGTTTCAGATTTTGTCTGAACCGGGATTTGGGGCGATTTTGGGGATGGGCTGGATTTTTTTGTCTGAACCTGAATTTTTAGAATTAAGAAATGACCGGAATTTTAGAACGATAAGCAAATTCCATAAATTCTTTAATTCTAAAAATTCAGGTTCAGACAACATCATACAGGAAAATCTAATAAAATCTCAAAAATCCCCCCAAATCCCGGTTCAGAAAAATAGCCAATCACTCACTTAATCAACCCAATCAACCACTCACCACCCCCATCCGTTAAAATTTGTTAAATATTTTCCAAATCCCTTGCAAATACGAAAACCATCGTAGATATTTGTACGAAGAAATTCGTAATAGAGAAACAGATGGAAATTAAAGCAACAGAAAGCGAACTTGAAATTTTACAGGTAATTTGGAAAAAGGGCCAATGCACCGTACGTGAAGTTCATGAGGAGCTTGCTAAAAACAAGGATGCCGGCTACACAACTACCTTAAAACTCATGCAAATTATGCACGAAAAGGGAATGGTTGAGCGCGACACCACTTCAAAAACACATTTATACAAAGCTTTATTCACAATGGAGCAGGCGCAAAGCAACGCTTTGGATAAAATCTTGTCTACTGTATTTAAAGGCTCCACTTCCGAACTGGTGATACAGGCGCTTGGCCAGCATCGCGCATCAAAAGACGAGATTGACGCTATTAAAAACTTTTTGAATCAATTTGATCAGGATAAAAAATAAACGTTATGGAAAACTTATTCTATAATATAAGTCAGGTGTTAGGCGTAACCATTTTACAATCGTTATGGCAGGGATTGCTCATATGGTTTGCTTTAAGATTAGTGTTCATTTGCGCGCCGCAATTATCGGCCATTAAAAAGCATAATTGGGCTATGGGCGCTATGCTTACTTTAAGCGCCTGGTTTATATACACGTTTATCCATCAGTTCCGGCTGCATGAGTGGATCAATTACACATCGGCCAATGCACCATCTTTATTACCACGTTTCTACCTGCCGCTGCATGAAGTAGCAGCCAGACCGCAAAGCAGCTATTACGAATACGTTATAAAAGGCTATCTGCCCTATATATCGGCCCTTTACTTTGCGGGATTGGTGTTTAACCTGCTTAAAGTAAGCTTAAGCTGGCAAAGGATCAGCCTGATAAAACGTACCATGGTGCCTGCCGACAGGCTGCAGGACTTTGCCGATGAGCTTTGCCAAAAGCTGGGTATTACTAAAAATGTGTGGGTAAACTTTAGCCGTATGGTTGATGCCCCCTGCATGATAGGTTTTTTAAGCCCCATCATTTTGTTGCCGATAACCCTTACTACATACTTATCGGCTACCGAGGTTGAAGCCATTTTACTGCACGAGCTATCGCACATTAAACGTAACGACTACCTGCTTAACCTGGTGCAGCAATTTATTTCCATACTGTTATTCTTTAATCCCTTTGCCCAATTAATTAACCGCATTATTAACCAGGAGCGCGAAAACAGCTGTGACGACCTTGTTGTGCAAACTACGCAACAACCGCTGATCTATGCACACGCACTCCTTAAACTGGAGCAAACCAGGCAACAGCATTTACAGCTGGCCCTGGCTGCTAACGGCAAAAAATATCATTTATTAAACAGAATTGAACGCATCATGAAAACAAAGAAACCTATAGGCAATATCCGCCACCTGCTTGTGGCTATTGCCATAATGGCTGCGGGCGTTAGCAGCATTGCCTGGCTAAACCCCACCATAAAAGATGGCAAGCTAACTGTTAAAAAAGTAACCGCTCCCGCCGCCTTACACGCCATATTTGTGGACGACACCGTACGCAAGGCAAAAGCCAAAAAAACAGTAACCTATAAAAAGAAAACCCAGGCCGAAATTGTTAAGGCCAAGCAACGCCACAATGATTTTAACTACGACGGTTTTAACGATGCCGAACTGGAAAAATTAAGCGCCGAAGTAAGCAAACAGGGTGAGTTGATCGGTAAATACTACGCCAGCGACTCCTTCAAAAAGCAACAGGAAATGATTGAAGCCAAAAGCAAAGCTTTGCAGGCTTATTATAACACCGATGCCATGGAGAAAATGAAGCTGCAAATGCAAAAGATGGGTGAGGATTTCCAAAAGGAATACGGCGAAACCCCCGAAAGCAAAAGAACCAGCGAGCAGATGGGCGAGATTGGCCGTAAGATCGGTGTTTATTACAACAGTCCGGAGTTTAAAAGAATGAACTCGGAGCTGGAGAAAAAGTATGGCATCCCGCATGACCGTGGTTATCATGGTTATAATGACGACAGAGACCCTAATTACAAAAAGTATCAGGACGAACTTCAAAGCAAGATCCCTGCAGAGGTAAAGGAGCAAACAGAACTGTTGAAAACCCTTGGCCAAAAAATCCGCAGTCGTTATGATTCGCCGGAGTTTATTGCCAAAAGGGAGCGTATGCAAGCCATGGGCGATAGCATCAGGATAGCTTACAACAATCCCGACATGAAAAAGCTACAGGAGGATATGAGGCACATAAGCGAACAAATGCGCGGTTTCCAAAACAGCCCTGAAATTAAAGCTGCCCAGCAACGCCTTAAAGAAGCCAGCAAAAAACTACAGGACTACATGAAAAGCCCGGCTTTTAAACAAAAAATGAAACTGTACCGCGATAAAATGGATAAAGACTTTGATTATAAGTTTGACACCGACGACAAAGAGGACGTAAAAACTGATACGGCTACTAACTAAATAAATTAGCAAACAGTATTAAAAAATATTTTTTAAAGAGCCTTAATTTGTAATTTAGTGTCCTCAATAAAATGAGGACACTTTTTTTATGCTTCAAAAGCTAACCATTAATAATTACGCGCTTATTGATAACCTGGAGATAGGTTTTGACAGCGGCCTGAACATATTAACCGGCGAAACCGGTGCAGGTAAATCGATCATATTGGGTGCCCTTTCGCTTATTTTGGGTCAACGGGCCGAAAGCAAATATTTTTTTAATCAGCAAAAGAAATGCGTTATTGAAGGTACGTTCAAGATCAGCGGCTTTCATTTGGCCGATTTTTTTGAGGAGAACGATCTGGATTACGAAACAGAAACCGTGCTTCGCCGCGAAATTTCTGCC
>Ga0163162_10000893_pt1 | contig 27774 bp, 22 predicted proteins | sample S55metaG_FD_115310 | JGI IMG/M metagenome (GOLD analysis project Ga0163162, IMG submission 115310) | Switchgrass rhizosphere microbial communities from Kellogg Biological Station, Michigan, USA - S5-5 metaG | ecosystem: Host-associated > Plants > Roots > Rhizosphere > Soil | place: USA... | reverse complement strand
TTGAGATTAACAAAGTAGCCCGCGAGGCAGCTAAAATACCAGCTACAATAACTAACGCAAAAACGATAAAAAAGAGAGTGATGTACAGCGCCTTCTGAAACTTTTTGGTATAATTTGCCAAAAGAAACGTTGCTATTAAAGCGAAAAATCCATAATATCCAAACACATTCGCGTTTAACTCGTCGAGGTTAAATCGTTCAGAACTAAAGTCGACGGCAAACAAACCATTTTGATAGGCATAGTAAAAAATAAATAAAAATTTAATGATGTACAGGATGTAGAAATAATAAATATAGCGCGGATCGTTCCAGCAGAAACGGATTAAAATAAAGGAAAACATAACCACGCCGGTCATTTCTTTAATTTCCGCCCAGTATAACGACTTATCGGTAGCTACAACACCTGTAACAAACATCCATACGAATAAGATGACGAAAAGCCGAAAGAACCGGAATCTGCGGAATAAAAATGCTGATTTATAGAGCGAATAAAGAAACAGCAACGGTATTATAACATACAACGAAATTGAATTTACAATCAGGTTAAACGAAGAAGGAATAAAAACAATAAACAAAAGAATCATAAAAAAAAGATCCTTTGAGAAAGCGGGCATCTGCAATCTGCCATCTCTAAAAAATCCTGTTGATACTTTCTTTGTTTCCATAAATGATATAGTGTGTAAATTGTGATGCTTTAGCGTTCTACTACTTTCTTATATAACAATGCTTCTTTCGAGGCAGTGCTTTCCCAGTTAAACACATCAGGCAATATCGGATATTTTTTTTTGCCGTTTTTAAGTACTCTTATTATGGTAGTAGCATATCGCTGTGCAAATTCCGGTCCGGGGGATACAGTAAACTCGTCTTCCAATATTTCCGGAATACCGCCCACCCTTGATGCTACGATGGGCGTTTGACAGGAAAGACATTCCAATACAATTAATGGCATGCCTTCGTTAATGCTTGGCAATACCACAAGATCAAAACAATTAATGAGGCCGGCCATTTCATGCTGCGGGCGGTTGCCCATAAAAACCACATTTAATCCCAGTTGGCCGCACTTTTCAATCAACATAGTTTTAAGCTTTCCATCGCCCACAAAATAAAACTTACAATTGTTAATGTTATCGGCAATTATTTTGAATACTTCAGGTAATACCTGGCAGTTTTTCACTGGCGCCAATGCGCCTACAAAACTAATATTACACCCGCCATCAATATTATTCAACGTTTTCAATGCGTTTTTTTGTGCTGGCGGATATGGTTTAAATTCATCTTTATTAACCGCATTGTACAACACTTCGCTATTTGAAATATTGGCCCCAAAGGAGGCCGCGTCAGCTTTTAATTGTTTGCTTACGAAAAAAACAAGCGATGCTTTGCTACAAATATCCAATATTACTTTTTTAACTGCCCTATTGCTCCCGGGCATTGTATGAATATCCGAGCCATGCCACGTAACGGCGAAAGGCGTTCCAAATTTCTTGTTTGCCAGGCTGGCGATAACGGCAGGTTCAAAAGAATGCGCGGAAATCAAATCATAATGTTCAAACAGTTTCGCCACCTTTTTCGCATATCGTAAAAATACCGAGCCCAATTGGTTGCATTTTTGCCACTGAATGTAATCCGTAAGCGCAAACGGAACCCACATGTTGTGATATTTTATGTCATCGTAAATAAAATAATCATCCGTGGTTTCCTTTTGATATTTCTTTTTCCGAAGCAACTGTATCAACCTATTTTGGTAATATCTTATAATGAAAACATCCGTTTCAATGCCACGATTGATGAGATGCTTTATGCGTTGATGAGTTGCATTAAAAGCTCCTTTCTTATCGTTTGGGTCTCCGAAGGTAATAATCGCGATTTTCACTAATTCAACTAATAACTTATTTATCTTCTAATCTCGACCGGATAAGTTTGGCGGGGTTACCGCCAACGATGCTGTATTCAGGAAAGTCCTTCGTCAAAACAGATCCGGCAGCAACTATCGACCCTACTTTTATTTTCCGACCGGGGGTAAGAATAACTTGCCTGCCTATCCAGATGTCGTCTTCAATTATAGTTTGCATTGCCGCCGAATGCCCCTGTTTGCACATTGGAATATCAACCCTGCTAAATTGATGATTTGCTGAAAGAATATAAACGTTTGGCCCCATCATTACATTTTGCCCTATAACAGTATCAGATGGCACTACACAATTTACGCCTAAACCCGAATTATTACCGATACGCAATTTTAGGCCGTTACCAAAAAAGGCAAGCCGTTCGACATTTACGTTGGTACCACAAAACTGAAATATATTTTTACAGCATGCATACCGCATCCATTTAAATACTTTACCCCCTACTAAAAATGTAGAAGACGGTAGATAACGGAATATCCCATAATATAGAACAAGCGCGAGGAGCCTTCTTCCAAAACCGGCCTTTTTTAAAATGCTATTCATTTAAAAAGCAAACTACTTAATACAGAACAATTGTCTCATCCCTTAATTTAACAATTTATACTTTAAGATATCCCTTAAATCAAAAATTCCTAAAATCTTTAATAGAACAAGATAAATCAAAACAAAAACAACCGGCATCATTGTAATTTGCAATAAAACATTAATGTTCATTGTATCTATCTGAGCGGCAACCACAACCCCAATGCATGAAGCTATTACAATTTTTGCAGTGCTAGCCATCTCTTTATCGCCGGTTAACCCCAATAATCTCCATGAATAAATTGAATTAATTAAATATGCTATTAAATTGGAAACAATGGCGCCACTTAATGTGATAAAAATACTTTTCATAACTATTCCCACTACAATTGTCACTATCTGAAGTGCGATTGCAACGAGTTCCCAGATAAATATCTTTTCAGTACGATTGAATACTTTACATATATTTTGACAATAAACTTTTAACAGGAGAAAGAAAGAAGCTATTGTAAGTAATTTAATATAAACAACAGACTCTAACCAAACATTGCCTAAAACCAGTTGGACGGCGTGCCTGGCCAAAAGAAAAATAAGCGAACCTAATGCCGCGATTACTATAGAGAATGCCGAGTGAATTTTTAAATACTCCTTTTGAAAAGATTCGTTATCTGTTTGAAAGTTTGCCAGGTGTGAAAAGATGACGCCCAGAGTGAGCGAATTTAAAATGAAAAAGGGTACGCCCTGCATTTTTTTTCCCTGATAAAAATATCCGACTTGTTTGATAGAGAAATATTTCCCTAATAAAAGCTGATAAATATTATCAAAGGCAGTGTTGAAGAACGAAATTAATGTTACAAAAATACCGTAGCGATACAAGCCCTTGAAAGATGTAACATTAAAGCTCAATTTTCCAACACCTCCTTCAGATATCCATAGTAAAATTGTTTTTGTAAGCACCAGGATTAAATTCATGATTACTAACGACCAAACTCCAAAGCCCTTAAAGGCAAGATATAGCCCAATACTGGAACTAAAAACTACAGAAGCAACATTTATATAAAGGTTTATTTTAAATTTCATTTCGCGGTATATCCTCGCGTTCTGCACAATGTTAAAGGCATTGATAACAATAATTATGCTGCTAACACAAATAAGCGGCTTTAGCCTGATATCGTTATAGTAATTGGCAATTAATCCGGACGAACAAATGAGAAGCAAAAAAAAAGCGACGCTTACAGCAAGGTTAAAGATAAAAACGGTTGAATAGTCCTCATTAGAAATCTCCTTCATTCGCACAAGAGCACCGCCCAAACCGCCTTCAGTAAGCACATTAATAACTGTGATAAAAAACATAATAATGCCCACCTGGCCAAATTCAAAAGGGCTAAGAATCCTCGCGAGTATAATGTTTGTAATTAACCCTATTATAACCGTTGACGATTGACCGAAGAACGACCAGATTGTATTAGAGATAAGCTTTTTTGTGGTTGATAGCATTTAAATATGAAATTTATCACATAAAGTCAATTCAGCGGTGACCGTTTCTTGCTTTCGGGCAAGATATTAAACCATTGAAAACTGATTGATATAACATAGTTAAACTAAGTAAGTACCAACCATTATTTAAGCTGTGAGTAACCAGTAATAGAATATAATCCAGGTACTCCTGCTCGTATTCAGATTTTATTCAATATCGAAATACACCTTTACAGATCATCTATAATATCTATTCGGTTTAACACTTTAATTATTTGCAGTTACAATTGCGCTGCTTTTGGATTTCGCCGTCTTTCTTAAAAACGCGAGGATTGGCTTTTCTAAAAAAACAGTAATAATCCAGGCGAGTGTTATTACAAAACAAATAGCAATTAATATTGCCAAATATTCGTTGAAATTCAGGCTTTTCAATTTTAAAATGATAATGTAACCGATGTATTGATGTATTAGGTATAAAGGATATGAAATATATCCTAAAAACAATAATGGCTTAACACTTATGAAAAAAAGCTTTCCGTATGTAAACAAATAAAACAAAATGAATATTATAATTATCGCAACTGCATATTCTAAAAGCGGATTAACAATAAAAGCCGTGATGCCGCAACACAACAACAATAAATGAGTTAACTTCGAAGTAGGGCCGTTATACTTAATCGTATAAAAAAGTATCCCGGCAAAGAAGAACATCCCGTATCGTAAATTTAAAAGGGTATTCAGGTAGTCAAGCTTATGAAACTTGTTTAATATTATCATCAACAACCAAACGAAACCAATTATTCTTATTTTTTTTAATAATTTCAGTTGAAAAATAAAGCCCATTAAAAAATAAAATAAAATCTCGGGCAGCAAAGACCAGTAGGCTCCATCTATATTTTTAACGTTAACAAGCTCCTGCAACATCGTAAAGTTTATCAATGCCTGCCTAAATGTTACCTCCTTTCCTGGTAAACCAAATAAAGTAATTGCAGCAAAAGTTATAATTAGGCAAATCCAGTAAGTAGGGTATAGCCTCGTGAATCTTTTGAATGCGAAATCGCCGGACGATTTAACCTTTTGCAATGTCATGAAAATTACAAAACCACTTATCACAAAAAAAAGTTCGACACCATAGTGACCGAATGCCCAATCAAACTTTGAAGAAAAGTGATAACCGAAAAACTCTCGGAATTTTGCTGTAAAATGAAAAATAACCACACTTATAGCAGCAATACCTCTCAAGGCATCTAATTCAGAAAGCCGTTTATTACTGTAAGTCATTAATGTGATTTTTTCATACTAATATCAAACCAGGGATTAACATAGACGTATATTGCTGCTGCTTAAAGGTTATAATCTCCCATCTACGATTGTTCTGTCTAAGCAGGCTTTTGAATCATAAATTACGCCGTTAGGCTGCTTAATTTTTTCGTAATCAAAGTTTAAAAATTCACTATGAGCCACCGCCACAATTATCGCATCATACAGCACAAAATTTTCGAGTTTGTTAATAATATGCAAATTGTATTCGTGTTTAACTTCGCCAGCGTCTGCCCACGGATCATACACATCTACATCAAGTCCAAAACTGATTAGTTCCCGATAAATGTCGATTACCCTGGTATTCCGTACGTCGGGACAATTTTCCTTAAAGGTTATACCCAAAATCAAGGCCCTGGAGCCTTTGATCTTCTGGTCCTTTTTAATCATCAATTTCACCACCTTATTGGCAATAAAAGCGCCCATCTGGTCATTTACCCTTCGTCCCGATAATATCACCTGGGGGTGGTATCCTAAAGTTTGGGCTTTGTGTGCTAAATAATAAGGATCAACACCAATGCAGTGCCCACCTACCAGCCCGGGCTTATACTTAAGAAAATTCCATTTAGTCCCAGCTGCTTCAATAACATCGTTAGTATCTATCCCAATCCTGTCAAAAATCAACGAGAGTTCATTCACAAAAGAAATATTCACATCGCGCTGTGCATTTTCAATAGCCTTGGAAGCCTCTGCTACCTTTATACTCGCCGCTTTATGTGTACCGGCCGTAATTATTGAACGATATAAGCTATCAACTTTTTCTGCAATTTCGGGGGTTGATCCACTGGTAACTTTTTTTATTTTCGTCAAAGTATTTACTTTGTCGCCCGGATTTATCCTTTCAGGAGAGTAACCGGCAAAAAAATCTACATTGAACTTTAATCCAGACACTCTTTCAATCACCGGAACGCAGTCATCTTCGGTACAGCCAGGGTACACAGTAGATTCATAAATAATAATATCCCCTTTTTTTATAACAGCGCCTAACATCTCTGACGCTTTGATAAGAGGCTTAAGATCAGGAGCCTTAAACTGGTCAATTGGAGTGGGGACTGTTACAATGAAGGTATTATATTTCCTTAAATCGTTAGCATCAGACGAAAAGTGCAATCCTACTCCATGTTTTGAGAGTCCTGTAATCACACTTTGCAGCTCTTGCAGGTTGGCTTCTTTAGTTCTGTCGATGCCCTGGCTCAGTTCATTTATCCGGCTTTCGTTTACATCAAAACCCAATACATCGTACTTTTTTGCAAATTCAATAGCCAGGGGTAACCCCACGTACCCTAAACCTATAACGGCTATTTTAAATTCTCCGATATACCCGGTGTTGTTGTTGCCTATCGCCATAACAGTACTTTTGAAAAATTTATTATTGCCCTTGGAAAGCGGGTAATAATACCTTGTTTGATATCAGGTTATTTACTTTTGAAAAGCTTTCCAAAAAACGAAACTTTCTTTTTAGAACTTTCCTCCTGATAATACCCTCCATAACCATAACCATAACCGTAACCGTATCCGTAACCATAGCCATAACCATAAGTACTCTGCATGTTTATTGAGTTCATGATAATATTAAGATTATTGAACTTTTTATTTCTATAGATCTCGTCAATAACCTGAATATGGCTTTTGGCTGTATAATTATGTCTTATAATAAACATAGTAGCATCAGCGAAAGCACCGAGTATCTGCGCATCAGTAACGAGCCCAACAGGAGGCGCATCAAGGATTATGTAATCAAAATCCTTTTTAAGATTTTCTATAAGTTTATTGATCTGACCGTTACTTAGCAGCTCGGCGGGGTTTGGCGGAATCGGCCCGCTTGGAACAATGTAATAGTTCTTTTGCAGTGGAATTTCTTTGATTATGTCTTCAATATTCGCCTTTCCGACCAAATAGTTCGATAAGCCAAGGTTATTATCAATTTCCAAACTAGCGTGTAATTTTGGTTTGCGTAAGTCAAGCTCCAGAATAACCACCTTCTTTCCGGACATAGTTAAACTAGCTCCAAGATTAACTGAAACAAAGGATTTGCCTTCGCCGCTTATGTTAGAAGTAAAAAGAATAACTTTTTGATCGGATTGTGGAATAACAAATTGAAGGTTGGTACGCAATGCCCTTACCTGCTCAGCTATCATAGAGCGTGGACGATTTACTACCAACAGCGTACCCGGATCATCAGAATGAGAGATTTCGGCTAAAATAGGCGCTTTAGTAATACGTTCAACGTCGGCTCTCCGATTTACTCTGAAATTAAATAATTCGGTGAGGTATATAATGCCCGATGGCACCACTAACCCCAACAAAAAGAATATTAAATAAATCTCGCTTTTTACAGGTTTTACGGGATTTTTAGCACTGTATGCCATATCGATAGTTCTGCTATCCGCAACACCCGATGCAAGCTGCATACGTGTTTCCTCGCGTTTTTGCAACAAATACATAAATAGGGTATCCTGTAGATGCTGCTGTCTCATAACGTCGAGCAACCCTCTTTCCTGAGTGGGCACATGTTTTATAGACTCTTCGAACTGGCTATTTTTTTTCTGTAACAGTTGCCGGGTAATTTGAAGGCCTTTTTGTAGGTTCTTTACCGATGAGTTTATCGCTTGTTTTAAAGCTTTTATCTGGTCGGATAATGTGATAACCAGGGGATTGGTTTCCGGCACGGTTTGTAACAGGCTTAGCCTGCTGAGCTGGGCCTCGCCTAATTTCGAAACCAAACCAAGTAAAGTAGGATCGTCAATTCCGAGCATGGAGGGCAAAGCAGAAGGTTGGTCGCTGTCACTTTGCAAATAATTTTCTAAATTCTGTAATACATTTAACTGTATCATCACTTTGTTCAACTGGCTGTCATTGTCACCCACACTTTCCAATAACATTTTTGACGAAGAACCAATGTTAGTAATGTTGTTTTGCGATTTATATTGCTGAACATTACTCTCAACCGAACCGAGTGTTGACGCTATAACCTTTAAACGATCATTTATAAATGCTAACGTATTTGAGGAGACCCTGTTTTTGTCTTCAAGGGCTGAATTGTTATATTCTGCAACAATTGCGTTTAGAAAATCTTTCCCTCTTTGCGGAATCGCGTCTTCCACCGTTATTACCAACACAGTTGATTGCTTACTCACCGGTTCAATCTTCAAATTATCGGAATACCGTTCAACCAAATCTCCCAGATCGTTAAATTTAACATCAACCGAAACATTATACGAGCGCTTTTTGTAGGCTTTAGGAGTAATCAACACCAACCCGGCTTCAGTTTCAAAGGGGTATGCTATTTTTACAATCTTATCATTTACCCTGGCTTCCGTATTATTAATTAATTTTATGGATATTTTGCTGCTGTAAGCTCTTTTAATATCTTCAGAAGGATTGAGAAGCTCGACATCAAAGGGCAAATTATCATAGAGCTCCCTTTTTCTTACACCGTTGGAGGTGAAATACGATGTACCAAGTTTGAGATTTTTAACAACTTTGCCAATAATAGTTTTGGACCGAAGTATCTGGATCTCATTATCAATTATTTTACTTGAATTAAACAGATCAAGATCTTTAAGCATATCATTGGTGCCGCCGAGCGATGCTTTGTTATCTTTTATCAGTAAGTCTGTCTCTATTTTAAATAATGGGGTTGTGAGCTTTGTGTAGATATAGCCGAGTAACAAAAACAACAAAACAGATGCAACAAACCACTTCCATCGCCTTAAATACGGAAATAAAGTTTCGCGCAAATCAGTTTGTTCGTTTTCTTTATCTAAGAAATCGATTGAGTCATTAGAAGTATTCATTAATACAATTAAATAACAGCCTATCGGCGTGAGTATACAAAAATGATGGATATAAATGACAAGGCGCTTAAAACTACCGGCAATAACTGATAAGTTTTATCTGTTTGTGCAATTCTGCCTTTACTAGGTTCCACATAAACAACATCATTGGCATGAAGATAATAATAGGGTGAATTATATACTTCTCGGGTGTTTAAATTTACGCGGCCAAATATTTTTTTGCCATTCTCGTCGCGAATTATTAGAATATTTTCCCTCTTGCCAAATATTGTTAGGTCGCCGGCAAGGCTTAGAGCTTCTGGCAACGTGATTTTTTCATTAGGTATCACATACACCGAAGGCTTCATCACTTCGCCCATTACCGATATTTTATAGTTTAAAAACCTCACATTAACAGAGGGCTCCTTCAAATATTGCCTTAAGCGCTCTTTAATCAGGTCTTTAGCCTGAACTGTTGTTAATCCGGCCAACTTTAAAGTTCCTAACAGAGGCATGTCTATATTGCCTTCCGCATCAACTAAAAATCCGGAAGCAGAAGGTTGTGTAAGTGCCGTCGACTGGGGTGTAACTCCTGCCGTTCCTCCCGGGGATGGACTTGTTTGACTATCAGATGTAACCGGAACATTTGAAAATGGATTAAAAAAACTGCTCGCCAGCGGATTTAGCGAACCAACATTGATAGAAAGGATATCACCAGGTTGAATTTTAGGGATGTATGATAATGCAACTGCTATTGTATCAGATTGGTTAACCCCCTTTTGAAAATAAGCAATTTGCTTTTGATTAACACAGGAAGAAAATAAAATAACAAATAGTGCTTGGAGTGCAAAAATATAACGGTAGATGTTTTTTTTCATTTGTAAACACAGGCTAAACTGATGATCGCTAATCATTCAGTCGCGCCAAAAATATGCTTTTTTGGTGAAAGTCAAAGAATTGTTTTAAATGGCTATACCGCTGACAGCTTGAATTTGCAGTTATTCGCGCTCTTGTACGCGGTTCAATTTAAAAGTAATTAAAGCTGCCTTTGAGCACATTTATAGCAACAGCTTCCTATATCAGCTATCTCCCTTCTCAAAGAAATCATCCTTTAAGTCGTCTATCTCGCGCCTGTCTCTTTTTGTTGGTCGGCCGGTGCCGCGGTCGCGTTTTAGTATGGGAGCGTGAAACATTGATTTAAACGCCTGTGTTTGTTCAACCGGCGTAACATCCTCGTAAAAATTTACAGCGGTTTTTGCATCCACCCTGTTTTCGAGGAATCCGGTAACCTTAACTATTTTACGCTCAACACCCTTGGAAACCTGGTAGGTCTCCCCTATCTTAACCTCGTGCGATGGCTTGATATTTTGACTTTCCAGCTTAACGCGGCCAGCCCGGCAGGCATCGGAGGCAAGGGTACGGGTTTTAAATAGCCTTATCGCCCAAAGGTATTTATCAATTCTTAGTTTCTCTTTCTGCGGCATATCAGTACCCTGCAAATCTACAAATACTTTAAGATTTTGCTGATTTGTCAAACGCTAATCAATAAATCCGTCGTGCTTATGAACTACTGTTAACAAATTCCCTAAAAATCCTTTAATTTGTCAAAAGTTTATTTACTGATGCAAGACCTAAAAAAATTAATTGAACAAGCCTGGGAAGACAGGAACCTGCTGCGTTATAATGAATATATTAATGCTATCGAAACCGTTATTGAAAAACTAGATAAGGGACAGATACGTGTTGCCGAACTTATCGGTTCGCGCTGGCATACTAATGAATGGATTAAAAAAGCGGTAATATTATATTTCCCCATCAGGCAAATGGAAGAAATTACAGTTGGCCCTTTTGTTTTTCATGATAAAATGAAATTAAAAACCGATTACAAACAAACTGGCGTTCGTGTTGTACCACATGCTGTCGCCCGTTATGGTGCCTACCTTGCGCCAGGGGTTATTATGATGCCGTCATATGTTAATATCGGGGCACATGTTGATGAGGGAACCATGGTGGATACCTGGGCTACCGTTGGATCTTGCGCTCAAATTGGTAAACATGTGCATTTAAGCGGTGGAGTGGGCATCGGCGGAGTGCTGGAGCCTGTGCAAGCCGCACCGGTTATAATAGAGGATAATTGTTTTCTGGGTTCAAGGGCCATAGTTGTTGAGGGAGTTCACCTGGAAAGTGAAGTTGTTTTGGGCGCAAACGTAGTATTAACGGCGTCCACTAAAATTATTGATGTTACCGGCGAAAAAAGCATCGAATATAAAGGAAGGGTGCCTGCCCGATCAGTGGTTATCCCCGGGTCTTATACAAAAAAATTCCCCGCCGGTGATTTCCAGGTGCCCTGCGCCTTGATCATCGGTACGCGTAAAGAATCGACCGATAAGAAAACATCGTTAAATGATGCCTTACGGGAAAATAATGTATCTGTTTAGTTAGATTTTGAGATACGAGAAGTGATATTTGAGATTATTCTAAAACCCAAATCTTGTTTTTTCAGATTAAGGTGCTAAGATTACATACTTCAACGGGATTCGATAATAAAAATCTTACATCTCATTTCTCAGGTCTCAGTTCTAATCTTACGTCTCATACTCGTCTCCATGAAAATACTGATAAGGTTACCTAATTGGCTTGGCGATGTGGTTATGAGCACAGCTTTTGTTGATGCCGTTAAGTGTTTGTACCCTGAGGCGCGAATTGATGTGATCATCAAAAAAGAATTGGCCGGTATTGCCGGTTTAATACCCGGGCTGCATACCATCCATTTGTTTTCGAAACAGGAGTATAGCGGATTAAGTGGTGCTTTTCGTTTTGGGAAAACGCTGCGTCCTGAAAATTATGACCTTTTTTTTAACCTGCCTTCTTCGTTATCATCGGCAGTGATAGGCTGGGCAACAGGCGTGAAAAAGCGGGTTGGGTTTGGAAAAGAAGGTGGTTTTTTCCTTCTCACAAATTCCTTTAAAAAGCCACAAAATGTTCATCGGGTCGACGAATATATTTCATTATTGGAACAGTTCACAGGCAAAAACATTAGCGGCCGGCAGGTAAAACTGGATGTTAGCAAACCGGCACCGGTAAATAACAGGGTTCTGATTAACTTTAATTCGGAAGCCGACTCAAGGAGAATGCCTTTGGCCAAAGGAAGGTCTATCATCAACTCGCTCACTAACACATTTAAAAACTCAGTTTTTACGCTGGTTGGATCACCAAAAGAAGCCGCCTTTATTGAACAATTGATAGCTGGGGCAGACAATACCGAACGTTTAGAGAACCTCGCTGGGCAAACCGATCTTAACGGCCTGTGTGATTTAATGGCCAATTGTGCGGTAGTTTTAACTACCGACTCGGGCCCTGCCCACTTGGCCAACAGTATTGCCACGCCAGTTATCGTTTTATTTGGCGCCGGCGATGAACATAACACAGCCCCGTATAACAAACAGGATTTAACGGTACTGCGCTACGGAAAATTGAGTTGCGAACCCTGCGTAAAAAACACTTGCAAACTATATGGCATACCAAAATGTATGGAACTGTTAGACGAATTACAGATCATTAACACAATGAGCTTATATTTGCCCCATGCTTAGAGACGAGGTTGCCCATGCATTTAAGATTATAAACGAAGGGGGTATTATTCTATATCCTACTGACACTATTTGGGGAATAGGCTGCGACGCTACCAACACAGAGGCCGTACAACGAATTTACAAACTAAAGCAACGTGATGAAGCTAAAAGCATGATCATTTTGCTTGACACCGAAAATAAGCTGGAAAGTTACATAAGCGATGTAAATCCGCTTGCTTATGACCTTATTATGTATGCAGAAAATCCCTTAACGCTGGTTATGCCTGGGGCTAAAAATATTTCGCCCGCGCTTATAGCCGGGGATGGCAGTGTAGGTGTCCGCATAACTACCCATCCGTTTTGCCAGCAATTGATACAAAGGATGCGTAAACCCTTGGTATCAACATCTGCCAACATAAGTGGGAAGCCATCACCACAGTATTTTTCGCAGATAGACCAGCAAATAATTGATGGGGTTGATTATGTGGCTGATATCGATCAGCATGATATGGAGATCAAAACACCATCTACTATTATGAAGCTTGCCCCTAACGGAACTTTTGAGTTCCTGAGAAGGTGATTTTATTTACGATTTTAGAATTACGATTTGTTCGGAATCTACAGTAACCTAAAATCGCAATAAGAAACTCAAAAATAACCAATGAAGCAACACTTACAACATTCAATATTCTCAATTATATCAAACCTTTCCGGCGAATTTGATGTGCAGGCTTATGCAATTGGTGGCTTTGTGCGTGATATTTTGCTGGAACGCCCATCCAAGGATATTGACATCGTAGTAATTGGCGGCGGTATTGCGTTCGCCGAAGCTGTGGCGAAAAAATTAAAAGTGAAAGTGTCGGTATTTAAAAACTTTGGCACCGCCTCGTTGAAATACCAGGGCCTTGAAGTTGAGTTTGTTGGTGCGCGAAAAGAATCTTACCGCCTGGACTCGAGGAAACCAATTGTGGAAAACGGCACGCTGGAAGATGATCAAAAACGCCGCGACTTTACTATTAACGCATTGGCAATTTCATTGCATCCGGGTTCATTCGGGGAACTTTTGGATCCTTTTAACGGCATTAATGACTTAAAATATAAGCTGATCCGCACACCCCTTAACCCGGTTGAAACTTTTTCAGACGACCCGCTTCGCATGCTTAGGGCCATTCGCTTTGCATCGCAATTGAATTTTAAGATCGATGATATTGCTGTATCAGCTATAGAAAACAATATCGGCAGGATTGACATCGTATCAAAAGAGCGCATAACTGATGAGTTGAATAAGATCATCTTATCGCCCAAGCCGTCCATCGGGTTCAACTATTTATTTGACACCGGCTTACTGAACCACATATTTCCTCAAATGACTGCGCTGTATGGTGTGGAAATAATTGATGGCAAAGGCCATAAAGATAATTTTTACCACACTTTACAGGTTTTAGATAACATATGTGAAACTACGGATGACTTGTGGCTGCGGTGGGCGGCGATACTGCACGACATTGCCAAACCGGCAACCAAACGCTTTGAACCCGGCCACGGCTGGACATTTCACGGCCACGAAGACCGCGGGGCGCGAATGGTTCCTAAAATATTTGCGCAGTTAAAGCTGCCGCTAAACGAGAAAATGAAGTTTGTACAAAAAATGGTGCAGTTGCATTTAAGGCCGATAGTATTGGCACAGTCTATAGTTACAGATTCGGCGGTTCGTCGCCTGTTGTTTGAGGCTGATGATGATATCGATAGTTTGATGCTGTTGTGTAAAGCAGACATCACCACCAAAAACGAATATAAAGTAAAAAAATATCGGCAGAACTTTGAGCTGGTGCGGCAAAAATTGAAAGATGTTGAAGAGCGTGATAGTATTCGCAATTGGCAGCCCCCGGTAACGGGAACAGATATTATGGAGCTATTCGGTATAAAAGAAGGACGCGAAGTGGGAATTATCAAGAATCAAATCCGCGAAGCTATACTGGAAGGCGAAATCCCCAACGAACGCGAAGCTGCTATTAATTATACAATTACAAAAGGTGAAGAAATTGGCTTAAAAGTTGTAGCGAAGGAATAACAATTTGCGATTTCAATTTGCGATTCTCACAAAATCCGAAATAGAATATCCGAATTCCCAAATTAAACTAAAACATTATTATTTTTGTAAAAATCTACTTAAAATGGCGCTATACAGGTTTAGGATTACTTTTGAAGACTATGATGATGTAATGAGAGAAATAGATGTAAAATCTAATCAAACATTTGAAGATCTTCACCGGGCAATTCATCAATCAACTGGTTATAATTCGGAATACCCGTCATCCTTTTACATTAGCAACGATCAATGGATAAAAGGCGAAGAAATTACTTATCTGCCAAATCAAAAAAGGATTGATCGCGGAGTTGCTTTGATGAGCAATGTAAAGCTGCTCAGTTTTATTGATGATCCGCATCAAAAGTTTTATTATACATTCAATTTCGACCGGCCATTCGATTTTCATGTTGAATTGATGAAAATTATACTGGATGAAACACCGGGAGTAAAGTATCCCGCCGTTATAAAATCTGTTGGGGAAGCACCAAAACAATTTGGTAACGTGCTTAACGTGCCCGTAGAGCCAGCCGAAGGCGATGACTTTGATTTTTTAAATGAAATGGCTTTTGGCGCCGAGGACACCGAAGATTTTTCGGAAGTTAGCGAGACAGGTGAAGAGGATGATGTGGAATTGAAAAAAGTAGATGAAGACGAGGAAGAGGATGAATTCGGCAGCGGGTTTCCCGACGACGATGGATTTGAGGATGAGCCCAAACTGCCTCACAGCGATGACTACTAAACTAGTTGTTCATAGTTCATAGTTCATAGTTCATAGTTCATAGTTCATAGTTCATAGTTCATAGTTGAAATTCGTTGTTTTGGCAATGGTTTGCCTGTTTGAAAAAAATATTTCAGTCATCGCTACAGCTCAATGTTCCGTTGTATTGCGGCTATGAGACACCGGCCTTTTATCAGCAACTTTGTTATCTGCGCATGCACAATCAACAACCAGTTACTAACCTTCTCGCCTTGCCCGAGCTTTCAGATATAAACTCCCCTACACTCATTGTAATTGCAGGGCCAACTGCATCCGGCAAAACGGCCATGGCAATCCAACTGGCCAAGCACTATAACTCCGTTATCATTTCTGCCGATTCCAGGCAATTCTATCGGGAAATGTCCATCGGTACGGCAAAACCTACTGCCGAAGAGTTAGCTGAGGTTAAACATTACTTTATCGACTCCCTTTCTATAACCGAGAACTTTACGGTTGGAGATTTTGAAAAACAATGCTTATCATTACTAGCTGAACTTTTTAAAATCCATAACACCGTAATATTAGCGGGAGGTTCGGGCTTATTTATTAAAGCAGTTACCGAAGGTTTCGATGCGTTTCCGGATGTCGATCCAAATGTAAGAAAGGCGCTGAACAAGGAGTTTGAAGAACAAGGCATTGCTTCCCTTCAGGAAAAATTAAAAATGGACGACCCTGATTATTAGAAGGAGGTTGACATAAATAATCCACAGCGGGTAATAAGAGCATTGGAGATATTTAGGGGTACTGGCAAACCATTTTCTTCTTTTAGAAAGTCGACCATAAATACACGTCAGTTTGACATTATAAAATTCGGATTACAGTGGTCCCGCCAAAAGTTATATGATCGTATCAACAAACGTGTGGACACGATGGTAACGCAGGGATTGGTTGGAGAGGTGAAGTCACTTTTACCTTACCGGCATTTGAATGCGCTAAACACAGTTGGCTACAGCGAGCTATTCGATTATTTTGACGGCAAAACAGACCTGCCATCAGCTATTGAATTGATTAAACAAAATACAAGGCGATTTGCAAAAAGACAAATTACCTGGTTTAAAAAAGATAAGGAAATCGTTTGGGTTGACATCAACGTTTAACTATTGATAAAGTATCATGATATAAATGAAGATACCTTAATATTTTATCAAATTGGTTATAATATTGACTTTGGGTTAAAGAAATAAATATTAACAAATTTGAAATAATGTCATATCTTTCCTAAACCTAATGTCCCCTAATAAATGAAGTTTCCTAACCTTAGCCGAAGAAGTTTTGTTGCGTCTTTGTTTACCCTTTTTTTAGCCAACAGTTGCAAAAAACTGCCATCAACCGCACCGGCAAGTAACTCAGTGACTCCACCACTGGAACAACCGCCAGTTGCAGACGCATCTATTTTAGCTCAGTATACAGTTACTGAATTAGGGAATACAGCTAATCTTTTCCCCTTGCCCGATTTTTTCAAGCAAATAAATTATGGGTATTGTGATAAAACGTCTTATAATCCCGGCGATGAGGTGCAATTTTATTTAACTGGCCCCAAGAACAATAATCACAAAATAGATTTGGTTGATATTAATGGCGTTTCAGTATTCTCATTTTCATCAGCAATAAGCCCGCAACAAATTAAAAGCGCCAAACCATGGGTAGATGGCTGCATGTTTGATAAGACCACATCAGTACGGATACCCAATAGTATAAAAAGCGGCTTTTACACCTGGAAACTTGGCTCAAAAAGCGTTCATGAAAATATACCAGTTGTGATAAAAAGTGCTGATAATTTTCCCGAGGTTACTGTTGTGTATGCGAGCAATACGGATAACGCATACAATTTAGGAGGAGGTAAGTCACTCTACGGCCCTTCAGTTGAAGATAGATGCACGGTTGCGTCGTTCCTTCGGTTCCCCTTCTCGCCGGTTGACTATACCTCCAGTTTTTTTAAATGGATGTCTCTGCAAAGTTATAACGCCAATTTTGTAGCTGATGTGGACCTTGATGATTATGCAACTATTCAAAATTCCAAAATTGTTATCCTAACCGGGCATAGCGAGTACTGGACCAAACAGGCCAGGTTAAATATTGACAAATTTGTTGACTCCGGTAAAAATCTGCTGGTCCTTTCGGGCAATACAATGTGGTGGCAGGTGAGATACAATTTGGAAAAAAACTTAATGATCTGCACAAAAGATCATGTATCAGATCCTCTTTCGAACACAATTTATAACACACAGCAATGGCCAACACCTGCATTAAAATACCCTACTACCAGTAGTGTAGGTGTCGATTGGAATGGTGGAGGATACGGCAACCAATTAGCTAACCGCTGGAACGGATTTAAAATTGTACAGCAAAATTCACCACTGTTTGAAGGCACCGAGCTAAAAAATGGGGATATTTTAAAACTACCTTCTAATGAGATTGACGGTGCACCTGTTGTTAAGATGATAATGCCCGGCTCTGATGAAATACCCGTTATTGATAATAGCAAACTAAATTTTTATAAAGTTGAGCTTCTGGCATTTGACTTTGCAGTGAACGGAACGAAGCCCAATGGCCTCGGCACGTTTATAGTTTTCAAAAAGAAGGCAAAATCAGGTACTGTAGTGAATGCCGCTACCACTGACTGGTGTTCACCGAAGGGAATCGGCGGCAGCGACCATGAAAAAATTGCTATAATAACTAAAAATATGATTGATAAATCATTAGCCGGCAAATCGCTGTTGACAAGCTAAACAGTTAACAAACAGAACATTTATCGAATTAGATAGCCTTCAGCATAATTAAGGCGTTGCATTATCTACCTTAATAACGTCTGTAAATAAGCACCGTAACCGCTTTTTATGTATTTAGCAATAAGCACTTCTAACTGTGCATCATTAATAAAGCCGCGTCGGTAAGCTACTTCTTCAATACAGCCAATTTTTGTAGCCTGCCTTTTTTCTATCACCCTCACGTATTCTGTCGCGTCACTTAGCGAATCAAATGTCCCGGTATCCAGCCATGCTGTGCCCCTGTCCATTACGCCCACATGCAGCTCACCTTTTTCGAGATAAAATTTATTTACATCTGTAATTTCGTACTCGCCCCGTGGAGACGGCTTTAAGTTTTTGGCGATTTCAATTACTTTATTGTCATAGAAATACAATCCGGGAACTGCAAAACTCGACTTCGGCTGCACAGGCTTTTCTTCAATCGATAATGCCTTAAAATCTTTATCAAATTCCACAACGCCATAACGCTCAGGGTCGGCAACCGGGTATGCAAAAATGGCGGCGCCCTCTACTTCATTAAAACTGCGTATTAATTCGCTGAAACCTGTTCCGTAAAATATATTGTCGCCCAAAATAAGCGCCACCTTATCGCTGCCTATAAACTGCTCGCCAATCACAAAGGCCTGGGCAAGTCCGTTTGGCTTTTCCTGGATTGCGTAATTAAAACTACAGCCTAACTCCTTCCCATCACCGAGCAGGCGTTTAAAGCTATCGTTATCCTCTGGTGTGGTAATAATGAGTATTTCGCGGATATCTGCCTGCATCAAAACGGACAGCGGATAATAGATCATAGGCTTATCATAAATAGGCATCAATTGCTTACTTATTGCCCTTGTTATAGGATAAAGCCTGGTGCCCGATCCGCCCGCTAAAATAATTCCCTTCATGATTATTTGGTTATGGATTTAGTTTATTGATACAAGTTACCAAACTATCCCTCCAGTACGGAATTTCCAACCCAAAGTTCCTTTTTATTTTACTTTTATCCATTACGGACTAGGCCGGTCTTACGGCGCGGGTTACATATTCTTCGGTTTTTACCGGGAGTACTTTTACTAAAGTGCCCGAAATATCAAAAATTGCTTTCGCGAAATCGTACCACGACGCGATTCCCTCGTTACTATAATGGTAAACACCGAATGCGGTACTTTCACTTTGTATTATATACATGATACATGCTGCCAGGTCTATGCCATAGGTGGGAGTCCCTGCCTGATCAGCAATAATTTTTAATTCGTCCCGTTCGGCACCCAACTTTAACATCGTTTTTACGAAGTTATTCCCATATTCGGAATAAAGCCACCCAGTGCGGATGATGAAATGTTTTTCTAGCAAGGCTTCTACAACCCGTTCACCATCAAGTTTGGTTTGCCCATAAACATTTACAGGCTCAGCCGTACTGTTCTCATCCCGGGGAGTTGATTGGTCGCCCTTAAAAACAAAATCAGTAGAAACATGGATCAGCACTGACCCATTGGCAGCGCTATGCCGGCTTAAATTTTCAACACCCGTTTTGTTGATTTTTAACGCCGTATCCTGATCATCTTCAGCTTTATCAACGGCAGTATATGCTGCACAGTTTATACAATAAGAAGGTTGGTACTTTTCGAAAATTATTTTTAAGGCCTGGTCGTCCAATATATTGGCCTCAGTTTCCGAAGGGAAGTATATCGAAGGGATGTTTCGTTTCTCTGCTACATCTTTAATACAATGCCCCAATTGGCCCGAAGCACCAAAAACTACTATATTGCCCATCTGATGTTAAATGTAATTATTGGTAAAATGTTAATCTTCCGCGGTGTACTTGGTTAAAAAATCCTGGTAAGCTAAGTTTACCCCGTCTTCCAATTCAATTTTGTATTTCCAGCCTTTGCTGTGAATTTTACTGACATCCATTAACTTACGCGGCGTGCCATCCGGCTTTGAAGTGTCAAAGTTGATTTCCCCTTCGTAACCTACGATTTTTTTTATCAGAAAAGCCAGATCTTTTATAGAGATATCCTCGCCGGTTCCAATGTTTACTAACCCTGCCTCGTTATAGTTTTGCATCAGGTAATAGCAGGCCTCCGCCAGGTCGTCTGCAAATAAAAACTCCCTTTTTGGCGAGCCTGTTCCCCAAATAGTTACCGCCGAAACGTTCCGTTCCTTTGCCTCATGAAAGCGACGGATTAGCGCAGGTAACACGTGCGAATTTTCGGGATGATAGTTATCATTGTACCCATATAAATTGGTGGGCATTACTGAAATATAATTACACCCATATTGCGCGCGGTAAGCGTCGCAAAGTTTAATGCCTGCAATTTTTGCTATTGCATAAGGTTCATTGGTAGGCTCAAGCAATCCTGTTAACAAGTATTCTTCTTTTAACGGCTGAGGCGCCATTTTTGGATAAATACAACTTGATCCCAAAAAAAGAAGCTTTTTTACACCATTAAGGTAGGAGTTGTGAATAATATTATTTTGTATCTGTAAATTATCGTACAAAAATTCGCCCCGGTAAGTATTGTTAGCAACGATACCACCTACTTTAGCGGCTGCTAAAAATACGTAATCAGGCTTTTCCTGCTCAAAGAAATCGGCCACAGCCTGCTGATTACGCAAATCCAGCGTTTCCGATGTCCGAGTAATAAAATTTGTGAACCCTTCCCGTTCTAATTTCCTTGTAATTGCCGAACCCACCATACCCCGGTGGCCAGCCACATATATTTTTGCGCTTTTATCCATCTTTTATTTTGTCATTGGGTCATTGGGTCATTGAGTCATTAGTATTGCGAATTCGATATTGAGGGGATGATTAACCTCATAATCGTCCAATGACTTAATGACCCAGTGACTTAATGACTAATTATGCTTGTCCCATTGTGCCGCCGAAATTCATTGGAAAGCCTGACGGCTCCTGTTGAATTTTAATTCGCCCGTTACTCACTTCAAACTTTTCCAGGTTATCCTCTAATGCAGTTAACAACCTTTTGGCATGCTCGGGGGTTAATATAATTCTCGATTTAACTTTTGCTTTTGGTACGCCCGGCATAACGCGGATAAAATCAACCACAAACTCCGAGCTTGAATGGGTGATAATGGCGAGGTTTGAATAAACGCCCTCTGCAATTTCTTCAGAAAGTTCAATATTCAGCTGATTTTCATTTTGTTCTTCCATTTTACAAAAGTAAGAATGTTTTTATAGTCTGCATCCGAAATACTAAGAGTTTGATATTTCAGTAATTACTTCCCACATTAACTAACGGGATGCAAAAGAGTTTGAGGCTCTTTTGATCTGCTCGGAAAATATTTCTCCCTGAAATTAATTAACGGATATTCAATGCACTTACTGATAATGATACCGCCGATAATGGCGGACGAAAAATAAAGCAAATAGTAAGCAGGGCCTCCATGTTTAATTAAACGTATGGCAATACTATCAAATACGAAATGAAACAAATAGATGGAGTAAGAATACTTGCCAATGTAAGCTAACGGCGAGATGACCTTCACAAAACTGATGTTTTGGATATTTACTATCACCAGCATCAGATACCCATAACACACCGGGTTTAATGCCAGGTTAATTACCGGCAAAAGCGGGTAACTTTTGCGGGGGATCACAAAATTACTCAATAAAAAAGCGACAGCGAGTACTATAAACACAAATTGGTATTTATAAGATAATATCCACGATATAATCGAGCTTTTTGAATTAACCATGAATGCTATCAGCACGCCGAAAAAGAGAGAATCAAACCTGAAGTGACTTTTAGTATAATCTCGCGCAAAGTTAAAGTCCGTGTAATGAAAATAGTTGTACAGCCGGAAGCCTATCCCTCCGACTAATAAAAAGGCATAAATAAGTACAAACGAACTCAACTTTACCTTTTTAAACCTGATCAAAATCAAAAAGACAATCGCAAGGATAAAATAAAAATGTTCCTCAACACTGATAGACCAGAGAATGCCATTGTTATTGGTAAAATAATTCGCCACAAATATTGCTTCGTGAAACAACCCGGTTAAAGTGGCCGGTTTGGTTAACGTGGGATAATAAAACCCTATGAAAAAAGAGATTATGATAAAAATGTAATAGGTAGGATAAATCTTAAATCCGCGACGAATTAAAAACCGGGTGGCATTAAAAGAACCATATAACTCATGCTCGCGTATGATTAAACCCGAAACAAGGTATCCGCTTAAAACAAAAAACAGATCAACGCCTGTCCATCCACCAACTTTAATTACTGAAAGGAACTTATCTAAAATAGAGTGCCCCATAATTTCCAGGTGAGCTATCATTACCAAAAAAACACCGCAGAATCTTAAAAAATCAAGTTGTATGTTTCTCTTCATATTAAAAAATAATGTTTTTAACGCCTTTAATACACCGGATCTCTTTCTAGTTTAGCACTTGGATTACAGACAACCCGTTTTACTCATCTGATGCCATTAAGTTACAAAAAACATCCCGATAACAAAAAAAGCTGCCCCTTTCGGAACAGCTTTGATATTTAATTTTATTGATTCGCGTTAGTTACGCTTCAACTTCTTCTGCTTTTGAAGCCATCAGGCGATCAAATTCTTCCTGAGAACCTACGCGGATATTTTCATACTCGCGCAAACCGGTTCCTGACGGAATAAGGTGACCTACGATAACGTTCTCTTTCAAGCCAAGCATCAAATCTTTCTTGCCTGCAATTGCTGCTTCGTTCAGAACTTTTGTAGTTTCCTGGAACGATGCTGCCGAGATAAACGATTTGGTGCCTAATGATGCCCTTGTTATACCTTGCAGTATCGGACTCGAAGTTGCAGCGATTGCATCCCTTACTTCTGCTAATTTTAAATCTTTACGTTTTAAAATGGAATTTTCGTCCCTCAGCTTTCTTACTGAAACGATCTGGCCGGATTTAAGCGTGGTTGAATCTCCCGGATCAGTAACTACCTTTTTATCAAAGATGTCGTCATTCTCCAGCATAAAGTCCCAACTGTCAACCGCTTCCCTTTCAAGGAAACGGGTATCGCCGGCATCTTCAATGGCAACCTTCTGCATCATCTGGTGAACAATCACCTCAAAGTGCTTATCGTTGATCTTCACACCCTGCAAACGATAAACTTCCTGTATACCATTTACCAGGTATTCCTGCACTGCTGCAGGGCCTTTTATGGCAAGGATATCTGCTGGCGATATAGAACCATCAGATAGAGGCATACCAGCTTTAACAAAGTCATTGTCCTGTACAAGGATGTGTTTTGATAAAGGTACCAGGTATTTTTTAACTTGTCCGTCTTTTGATTCGATAGTGATTTCACGATTACCACGTTTAACGCCACCTAAAGTTACCACACCGTCGATTTCGGTTACAACAGCAGGATTTGATGGGTTACGTGCTTCAAACAACTCAGTTACACGAGGCAAACCACCGGTAATATCCCGGGTTTTTCCTGTTGAACGTGGTATTTTAGCAATAACTTGTCCTGTTTGTAATTTTTCGCCTTCATCCACTGCGATGTGCGCGCCAACCGGGATGTTATAACCTTTGATCACATTGCCTTTTGAATCGGCAACCTGGATAACCGGGTTTTTAGTTTTATCCCTGGTATCGATAATTACCTTTTCGCGGTGACCTGTTTGCTCATCTGATTCTTCGCGGAAGGTAATACCTTCCAAAACAGCTTCAAACTTGGCAACACCAGCAAATTCAGAGATAATAACCGCATTGTACGGATCCCATGAACAGATACGATCACCCTTTTTAATCTTACTGCCATCCTTAACGTATAAGTATGAACCGTAAGGAATATTATTGGTAACGATTACCTTATTGGTGCCTTGTTCAACTATGCGGAACTCACCCGAACGGCCTAATACCACATCAACAATTCCTTCTTCAGTTTTGTATTCAACAGTACGAACATTTTCGAATTCGATAACACCTTCGAACCTTGCATTGATCTGTGATTCAGCGGCAATGTTTGAGGCGGTACCACCCACGTGGAATGTACGCAGTGTTAACTGTGTACCCGGCTCACCGATTGACTGTGCTGCAATTACACCGACAGCTTCTCCTTTTTGCACGCGTTTACCGCTTGCAAGGTTACGTCCGTAACATAGTGCACACACACCGCGCTTGCTCTCGCAGGTTAATACCGAACGTATTTCAACACCTTCCAAAGGCGAGTTTTCAATGTTTTTAGCAATTTCTTCTGTGATATCTTCACCTGCCGAAACCAATAGTTCGTTAGTGATAGGATCATGAACATCGTGCAGGGTTGTACGACCTAAAATACGATCGTATAACGGCTCAACGATGTCCTCGTTATCTTTAAGGGCGGTTGTGTATATACCTCTTAAAGTACCGCAATCAACTTCGCCAACTATCATATCCTGCGCCACATCATGCAAACGACGGGTTAAGTAACCAGCATCCGCAGTTTTCAAAGCGGTATCGGCCAAACCTTTACGAGCACCGTGGGTAGAGATGAAGTATTCCAAAACTGACAAACCTTCTTTAAAGTTTGAAAGAATCGGGTTTTCAATAATTTCACCACCTGAACCTGATTTTTGAGGCTTAGCCATCAAACCACGCATACCTGCAAGCTGACGGATCTGTTCTTTCGAACCACGTGCTCCAGAATCCAGCATCATATAAACTGAATTGAAGCCCTGGTTATCGTTGGACAGGATGTCCATCACGTTAGCAGTTAAGCGATTGTTAATACGGGTCCAGATATCGATGATCTGGTTATAACGCTCATTATTGGTAATAAAGCCCATGTTATAGTTACCCATAACGTCATCAACCTGTTTAGAAGCTGTTTCGATAAGCGTAACTTTTTCAGCAGGGATGTTAATATCCTTCAGGTTAAATGATAAACCACCCTGGAATGCCATCTTGAAACCTAATTCCTTAATATCATCAAGGAACTGGGCAGCCCGTGCCATCCCGGTAATTTTTACTACTTCACCAATAATATCACGTAACGACTTTTTGGTAAGCAGTTCATTAATATAACCTACCTCGATAGGCACATGCTGGTTAAACAACACGCGGCCAACAGTAGTATCGATAATTTTAGTAACAATACCGCCTTCTCTTTCCTTAATACTTACCTTAACCTTAATAAAGGCATGTAAGTCGATCTTGCGCTCATTATAAGCAATGATCACTTCTTCCGGAGAGTAGAAAGTTAAACCTTCACCTTTTACAACACGACCTTCGTCAGTTTTACGGCCTTTGGTTATGTAGTACAAACCAAGCACCATGTCTTGCGATGGAACAGTAATAGGAGTTCCGTTAGCCGGATTTAAGATATTGTGCGAAGCAAGCATTAAAACCTGGGCTTCCAAAATTGCTGCGTTACCTAGTGGTACGTGAACAGCCATCTGGTCACCGTCAAAATCCGCGTTAAAGGCGGTACAGGTTAATGGGTGCAACTGTATTGCTTTACCTTCAACCAATTTTGGCTGGAATGCCTGGATACCTAAACGGTGCAGCGTTGGCGCACGGTTTAATAATACAGGGTGTCCTTTTAATACGTTTTCCAATATATCCCAAACTAATGGGTCCTTACGGTCAACTATTTTCTTTGCAGATTTTACAGTCTTAACCACACCACGCTCAATCATCTTGCGGATGATAAACGGTTTGAACAATTCGGCAGCCATATCTTTTGGCAAACCGCATTCGTGTAACTTAAGGTTTGGTCCAACAACAATTACGGAACGTGCTGAATAATCCACACGTTTACCCAATAAGTTTTGACGGAAACGACCTTGTTTACCTTTCAATATATCTGAAAGTGATTTCAAGGCACGGTTACCCTCTGTTTTTACAGCGTTTACTTTACGTGAGTTATCAAATAACGAATCCACAGCTTCCTGCAGCATACGTTTTTCGTTACGCAAAATTACTTCCGGCGCTTTAATCTCGATCAAACGCTTTAAACGGTTGTTACGGATAATTACACGACGATATAAGTCATTTAAGTCGGAAGTTGCAAAACGACCACCTTCTAATGGCACCAACGGACGCAGTTCAGGTGGGATAACCGGAACGATCTTAACGATCATCCATTCAGGGTTATTTTCAATCCTCGTTTTTGCATCGCGGAAAGCTTCAACAACTTGTAAACGTTTTAAAGCTTCGTTTTTACGTTGTTGCGAGGTTTCGTTTGCTGCCTGGTGACGAAGGCTAAATGAAAGTTCGTCGAGGTTAAGGCGTTTTAACAACTCCTCTAAAGCCTCGGCGCCCATTTTGGCAACAAATTTCTGCGGATCCTTATCGTCCAGGTATTGGTTTTCTTTTGGAAGGGTATCCAACACATCCAGGTATTCTTCTTCTGTAAGGAAATCCATTTTATTGATTCCATCAGCCTCTTTAATACCAGGTTGTATAACTACGTATCTTTCGTAGTAAATGATCAGGTCGAGCCTTTTTGTTGGCAAGCCCAGCAAGTAACCAATTTTGTTTGGTAACGACCGGAAATACCAGATGTGCGCAACAGGAACCACCAAATTGATGTGCCCCATACGCTCACGACGTACCTTCTTTTCGGTTACTTCAACACCGCAACGGTCGCAAACAATCCCTTTGTAACGGATACGTTTGTATTTACCGCAATGGCACTCATAATCTTTAACCGGACCAAAAATACGCTCGCAGAATAAACCATCACGCTCAGGCTTGTAGGTCCTGTAGTTAATTGTTTCCGGTTTTAAAACTTCACCGCTTGAACGCTCAAGTATAGATTCCGGAGAAGCTAAACTTATAGTAATTGTGGTGAAATTACTTTTGATTTTATTATCCTTTTTGTAAGACATAGTCTCCTTTATTTTTAAGGTGAAGGGCGAAAGGTGAAAGGTGAAAGGTGAAAAGCGCTTCTGCCTTTTACCTTTCGCCTTTTACCTTTTACCTTATTCTAATGTAATATCCAAACCTAAACCTCTTAATTCATGAACCAATACATTGAATGATTCCGGAACTGATGGTGTTGGCAGGTTTTCGCCTTTAACAATAGCTTCATAAGTTTTGGCACGGCCGATAACATCATCCGATTTAACGGTTAATATTTCCTGCAGTATGTTTGATGCACCGAATGCTTCCAGTGCCCAAACCTCCATCTCACCAAAACGCTGACCACCAAATTGTGCTTTACCACCCAATGGCTGTTGCGTAATTAACGAGTATGGCCCGATTGAACGTGCGTGCATCTTATCATCAACCATGTGACCTAATTTCAGCATGTAGATGATACCTACTGTTGTTTGCTGATCAAAACGGTCGCCGGTTAAGCCATTGTATAAATAGGTACGGCCTGATTCAGGTAAGTTTGCCTTTTTAACCCACTCTTCCACTTCATCATGGCTTGCACCATCAAAAATTGGGGTAGCGAATTTAATTCCAAGCTCTTTACCGGCCCAGCCTAATACCGTTTCATATATCTGGCCCAGGTTCATACGCGAAGGTACGCCCAGCGGGTTAAGCACAATATCAACAGGTGTTCCGTCTTCAAGGAAAGGCATATCTTCGTCACGTACAATACGTGCAACAATACCCTTATTACCGTGACGACCGGCCATTTTATCACCTACTTTAAGCTTAC
>Ga0163162_10000892_pt1 | contig 27776 bp, 22 predicted proteins | sample S55metaG_FD_115310 | JGI IMG/M metagenome (GOLD analysis project Ga0163162, IMG submission 115310) | Switchgrass rhizosphere microbial communities from Kellogg Biological Station, Michigan, USA - S5-5 metaG | ecosystem: Host-associated > Plants > Roots > Rhizosphere > Soil | place: USA... | reverse complement strand
GGCGCCCCAAAAGCCCCATGACGACATCGCGCGCGCGATCAGCGAAGGGCGCCAGCGCGTCGCGCGCGAAAGCCAGCGACAGGCGGCCGAAAACGCGCGCCGCTTCACCGCCGCGGTCGAGGCCGAAGTGACACGGCGGCTGGCGTGACGTCATCCCGACATCACGCGGCACCCGGCCGCTCAGGCGTAAGGCGGCCGATCCAGCCCGGTCGGGCTGGCGGTGAAAATCTCGCAGCCGTCCTCGGTGATGCCGATCGAATGCTCGAACTGCGCCGAGAGCGAGCGGTCGCGTGTCACCGCGGTCCAGCCATCGTCGAGCAGCTTCACGTCGGGCCGGCCGATATTGATCATCGGCTCGATCGTGAAGATCATCCCCGGCTTGAGTTCAGGGCCTGTGCCGGGGCGGCCGATATGCACTACCTCGGGCGCGTCGTGGAACAGCCGGCCGACGCCGTGCCCGCAAAAGTCGCGCACCACGCCATAGCGATGCTTCTCGGCCAGCTGCTGGATCGCATGGCCGATGTCGCCGAGATGATTGCCGGGCTTCGCCGCCTCGATGCCGACCATCAGGCAATCATAGGTGATGTCGACCAGCCGCTTCGCCTTGAGCGGCACGTCGCCGATCAAATACATACGGCTGGTGTCGCCGTGCCAGCCATCGACGATCGGCGTCACGTCGACATTGACGATGTCGCCGGACTTGAGCACCTTGTCGCCGGGGATGCCGTGGCACACGACATGGTTGATCGAGATGCAGCAGCTATGGGTATAGCCGCGATAGCCGATCGTCGCCGGCACCCCGCCGCGGGCCAGGGTGAAGCGGCGAATGATGTCGTCGATCTCGCTTGTCATCACGCCCGGCACCATGTGCGGGGTGATCATGTCGAGCGTCTCGGCGGCGAGTCGGCCGGCCTTGTGCATGCCGTCGAACGCATCGCGGCCATGGAGCTTGATCGCGCCTGTGCGGCCCAACGGCGCGTCGGCGGTGACGGTCACATATTCGGTCATGTTCGGGCATATAGCGGCTGTTGCCGGGTTTCGCTATGGCGGCACGCATGAGTGACGAACGCATCTGGACGGCCGGCCTCGTGGTGATCGGCGACGAGATCCTGTCGGGCCGCACCCAGGACAGGAACGTCGCGCAGATCGCGGCGTGGCTCAACGTGCAGGGCATCCGTCTCGCCGAGGTGCGCATCGTCCCCGACGTGACGGCCGCGATCGTCGAGGCGGTCGATACCTTGCGGGCCCGCAACGATTATCTCTTCACCACCGGCGGCATCGGTCCGACGCACGATGACATTACGGTCGATGCGATCGCAGCGGCGCTGGGGGTCGGCGTGGTCCATCACCCTGGGGCGCTGGCGACACTGGAACGCTATTATGAAAGCCGCGGCGGCCTGACCGAGGCACGCAAGCGTATGGCGCGCGTGCCCGAGGGGGCCGATCTGATCGAGAACCGCATGTCCGGCGCGCCCGGTATCCGCATCGGCAATGTCCTCATCATGGCCGGCGTGCCGCACATTACCGCAGGCATGCTCGATATGCTGACCGGCACACTCGAAGGCGGCCGTCCGGTGGTCAGCCGCACGCTCGGCTGCTGGGTCGCCGAAAGCGAGGTGGCCGAGCTGCTCGACACGGTCGAAAAGGCGCATGACGGGGTGCAGATCGGCAGCTACCCCTTTTTCCGCGAGGGGCGCGTCGGGGCCAATTTCGTCGTCCGCAGCCCCGATTCCGCGCTGGTCGACATGACCATCGCCGACCTTGCCGGGCAGCTCGAGGCGCAGGGCAGGGCGGTGGTCGTGGACGGGATTTGATGCAGGCCTTAACGGCCAGGGCATCGATATCCTCCACGGCCGGCAGCGTGGCCGCCGCTGCTGAACTGAACTCTTCAGGCCATCTCAAATTTCGTTGGCACGCGCGAATTTGGCGATGAAATCGGCGGCGCGAAAAGACAGGGCCTCGATGGTCTGCGTTGGCTGGCCGCGGCCGGACGTCACCATGCTCGAACCGTCGCAGAGGAAGAGGTTACGCACATCATGCGTGCGGTGGTATTTGTCGATCACTGACGTGGACGGGTCGTTGCCCATGCGACACGTGCCGAGCAGATGGACGCCACCACTGGCCTCGACGTCATCGGCGGGGACGATCTGCTTGGCGCCGGCCGCGTCCATGATCTCCACGGCGCGCTGGACCAACCAAGCCGCATGCTTCTTGTCGTCCGGATGGTCCTTGTAGGTGACCCGCATCGCCGGCACGCCCCAGGCGTCCTTCAGCTCCGGATCGATGTCGATGCGATTGGTCTCCTGCGCCAGCGACGTGCCATGCCCCGAGCAGTTCATCCAATAGGTGTACGACTCGAGATATTCCTTGAAACCCGGCCCCCAGGTCGGCGTTTCCTTGGGAACGCTCTGACCCCAGGTGAGGGGACCACCGGAGCGCGCATCAAAGCCGCCGCCACCATAGAAGCCGCGCTTCGGATCGGAATCGTAGAAATCGTGCAAGACGCGCGTGACGTTGGCGCCCTTATACTCGTTGAGCGGGTGCTCGAACCGCGCCGCCGCGCCGCCCCCTTTGTTGAACATCAGGTAGCGGCCCACCGCGCCGCTGGAATTGGCGAGGCCATGCTCAAAGCCGTTAGTGGCCGAATTGAGCAGCAGCTTCGGGGTCTCGGAGCCGTTGGCGCACACCACCACGGCGCGCGCCTTCTGGAACTGCTCCTTGCGGTCGCGATCGAAGTAATGCACGCCGGTGGCGCGGCCGGCTTTATTCATGCCGATGCGGAACACATAGCTTTCGGGGCGCACCTCGCAGCGGCCGGTGGCTTCGGCCTCGGGGATGACGGTCCATACCGACGACGATTTGGCCATCACCTCGCAGCCAAAGCCGCCGCACAGGCCGCACTGCGCGCAGGGTGGGCGGTTCTTGTAGAACACCGAATTGATCGCCATCGGTGCCGGGTAGGGGTGCAGGCCCAGCTTGCGCGCACCGCGCTCGAACAGCACGCCGGAGGACTTCACCGGCAGCGGGGGCATCGGATAGGGCTTGCTGCGCGGCGGATCGAAGGGACTCGCCCCCGCAAGCCCCGACACGCCGACTTCCCATTCCACCTTGGTGTAATAAGGCTCCAGTTCGGCATAGGTGATCGGCCAGTCGACCAGGCTCGCACCCGCGATAGGCCCAAGCCGGCTGCCCTCGATGAAGTCGATCTCGTGCAGGCGCCAGAAGTTCGCGTTGAAGTGCGCGCTGCTGCCACCGACGATACGCGCATAAGTCAGCGGGTTCCTGCCCTGCACCCGCTCGGCCTTCTGGCTCGGGTCGCGGCGGAAGGTCTGCGGATTGGTCGCCGGGTTGTTGGTGATCCCCGAAAGGTTGCGGTACTTCAGCTCGTCGTGCTCGAAGTCCTCGGGCGCCATGCGCGGGCCCTGCTCCATCACGATGACGCTGTTGCCGGCGCGCGACAGTTCCCGCGCCATGATGCCACCCGCGGCGCCAGAGCCGACGACGATGAAATCGACAGTTTCACTGATCTTATATGTCTTGCGCGGCATGGGGCGGCTCCGTCAGGCGGTGTAGGGTTTGGTACCGGGATAGGGCTCGAACCCCGCGTAATCCTTGTCGTAATAGCCGAAGGGCGGCTCCCAGACGTGGCTGTCCTCCACGCCGAGCAGCTTCCAGCCGAGATTGTCGTGGTTGCCGCCGTATTTTGGCAAGGCGATGAGGCCGAGCACGGTCAGTCGCCGCACCGCCGTGAAGAAGGGTGTCTTGTCGACCTCTTGCAGCCAGGCGACCTGCTCCGCCTCGGGTGCCGCGGAGAAGGGCTTGCCGGCGCCATGGCGCGCGGCATAGGCGCTCTCGAAATCGGCCAGGCCCTTGCGGAAGGATGGCAGCTGCGCCGCGAAGAAACTGCCGAGCGCATTGTCGATGAAATAGATGACATGGGCGTCGCGTGCGCCTGGCGTGGCGCCGCCCGGCACGATCAGGTTCGCGATGGCATCGACCTCGGCGGCTTCGGTGGCGCTCAGCGTGGTGAGCGTGCTGGGCGGCGCGGCCATATCTTGCATGTCATGCATATCATGGGCGGCATGCCCAGCGGCGGCCGCGATCTGCGGCCAGTTCATGGCGATCCAGCCCGCGCTGGCCAAGTTGCCAATGGCCGCCACGAATTGGCGACGCGAGGGAATTGGTTGTTCCATGGGTCACTCCGAAACTGGCTGGACAGCCACCGGTTTCAGAGCACGCAACCTCCGGCTAGGGGATACGATAAACTACGCATTGACGGGCGGCGGGCTGTGCGGATTACGACCAACAGACTTGTGCGATTCAATGCGTCATCACGCGGAAGCTCTTCCCCGATCCCGAACGATGGGGTGGTCGTGACGTGAACCGTGGCCGCTTCAGCGGGCATCGATCGCCACACCATGGCGGATATTCCGCAATGTCATTGAAGAGCGTCGAAGGCAGGACTGCCTTACGGGGTTCTCGCGCCGGCCTCGATCCATTTTCCCAGCAGCGCACGCTCCTCGTTCGACATATGCGTCGCATTATCGGGCGGCATCAGCCTGGATTTCACGGCCAGCAGGAGAATGCGCGGTGCGAATTTGCGAATATCCGCAGCCGTGTCGAACGTAACGCCGGCGGGGGGTTGTGATGTGGCGTTGAGCCCGTCCTCTTGCGGAAGCGCCGTATGACAAAAGCTGCACCGCGCGGCAAGAATGTGTCTGGCTGTTTGGTAATCGCCGCCATCGTCCTGGGCAAGAATCGGTTCCGGTGCCACAAGCGTTAAGAAAATGGCGATATATGTAATAATCGAATAGGTTCGCACGCGACATTTCATGATTTACTCTATCATATAGATATGAAATTAGTGTCGCTTATCGACATATACTTTTGATCTACGTATCAAATTTAATCGACGGTATTATTATATCATTCCACGCTAGATCATACCTCGCTGGCCGTCAGCATTGACATACGCATTTTGTCGTATGGCGATCACGACAGCCTTCCTTAGGAGCGGTGTAAGGTGGGTGGCGCGTGCGCCGATGCCCAGATCTCGAAGCGACGGATTCAGCAATATCCTGGCGTTGCGGGCAGTTATTTCAAACCAGGGTCTCGCCGCAGCGAGCGGATCAAATGGGGGCGCAGGCACAATGAGAACGACCCGCCGGGACTTCATCCAAGCGGTCGGGCGTGCCGGCGGCTATAGCGCGGCCTATTTGGCGATGCAGGGCATGGGCCTGCTGCCGACCTTTGCGAATGCGGCATCGTTGAACCTGCCGCCAGACTCCGAGAAAGGCGTGAAGGTCGTCATTCTCGGCGCCGGCATGGCCGGACTGGCTTCGGCCGACGAGCTGCTGAAGGCGGGCTACGATGTCACCATCCTGGAAGCGCGCGACCGCGTCGGCGGCCATAACTGGACCGTGCGCAATGGCGACAAGGTCGAATCGACCGACGGCTCGATACAGACATGCGGTTATGAGGACGGTCAATATTTCAACACCGGGCCGGCCCGTCTGCCCACCCATCACCAGGCGGTGTTGGGCTATTGCAGGGAGTTGGGCATCGAGCTCGAAGTCGAGGTGAATTCGAGCCGGTCGGCGTTCCTGCGCAATGCCAAGGCCAATGGCGGGACGCCGATCGAGTTTCGGCGGGCGATCAACGATACCCGTGGCCATGTCTCGGAATTGCTCGCCAAGGCGATCAATCAGGGCGCGCTGGATAGAGACATGAGCCCGGCGGACAAGGAGCGCATGGTCGCGTTTCTCAAACAATATGGCGATCTGTCCCCTGACCTGTTCTACAAGGGGTCGAAGCGCTCCGGCTGGAAAGACCTGCCTGGCGCCGCAGACGTCGCCGGCGTCCAGAACGACCCGCTCGACATGAACACCTTGCTCGACCTGGACATGTGGAACGACGTGGTGTTCGACGATTCGATCGACGATCAGGCGACGATGTTGCAGCCCGTCGGCGGCATGGACATGATTCCGAAGGCCATCGCGAAAAAGATCGGCCCCGCGGTCTTCAGGCTGATGAGCGAGGTCAAGGAAATCCGGCGAACAGCAACGGGCGCACGCATCGTCTACCTCGATCGCACGACCGGCAAAACGCATGAAATCACCGCAGACTATGTCATCTGCACGATTCCCCTGCCAGTCCTGGCCAAAATTCCCGCCGATTTCTCCGACCCGATAAGAAAGGCGATTGGCGACGTTTATTACGGCAACGCGGTCAAGATCGGTTTCGAATCCCGCCGGTTCTGGGAGCGGGAGTATCGGATCTATGGCGGCCTCTCCTTCACCAAGGATCCGGGCGCCACGATCTGGCACCCCAGCGGCGGCTTTCATAAGGAGAAGGGCATTACCGTCTATTACATCTATATGGGCGGCGAGGCCGTGACGTCGCGCCCGTTGGCCGAGCAGCATCTCTACGCACAGCGCGAAATCGACGCGATCTTCCCGGGCCATGGCAAGGAACTGAGCAAGCCGGTGGTCGTCAACTGGGGCAAAATCCCCTATAATCTCGGCAACAAGGCCTATCTGACCCCGGACGACCAGCTCTACAACATCATGAACAAGGCGGACGGGCCCTTCTATTTCGCGAATGACTGGCTCACCCATTCCGGCTGGCAGGAAGGGGCGATCCTGTCCGCCCGTCACACGGTCGCGGCGATCGACAAGCGGCACCACGAGGCCAGGGTTTAGCCACTCCCGGCGCGGTGCGCGTTCATCGACCAGGGCTGCCTCGAGGCCAAGGGCGTCTTTCGCGCCATCGCCGGCACCCCTCCCTGACGATCGCTCCTGAGCGCGTTCGACTTCGTCAGTGCAGCGGCTTGATATCGGCCGCGGTCAGGGAGTCCTTGTATTTGTTACCGAAATGGGTCCGCACATAGTTGACCACATCGGCAACCTGCTGGTCGGTCATCATGCCGCCGATCGGCGGCATGCCGTTGAGGCCGTTCACGACCACAAAGGCGGGATAGCCGCTGACCGCGAGCTTCTTGTTGCCAGCGAGCGCCGGGTAGGCGCCGGCGCCTACCGCGCCCTTCGCGTCGGGCATGTGACAGCCGGCGCACACGCGCCGGAACATCTTTTCGCCGGTCGGTTCGCCGAACTGACCGCGCCCTGAAAAGGCCCCGTCCGGATCGACGGCGGGTACCTGGGGCAATTGGGCTGCCGCGGGCAGCGCGGGTGACTGGGCGGCGGCGGTCACCGCGCCGAGCGCCACGCCGGCGGTCGCCAGGAACAGGAGGATATGGTTCTTCATCGCTTTAGCTCGCCTGAACGTGTTGGTGGAGCCGGGTGATCGCGTCGATCGCGGAGGTGATGCCGCCCTCCTGCCAGCCGCCATAATAAGAGGCATGTTCACCGGCCAGCATGATCCGCCCGTCCATCGTACACAGGTTGGTGTAATGCTGCGCGCGGCTTGCCTCGGTCCAGGTGCCGAAGCAGCCGAGCACCCACGGCACGCGATGCCAGCCGACCGCGACGCCGTTCATGAACTCCTCTTTATATTGCGGGTGGATCTGCGAGCCCCATTCGAGTGCCCGCGCCACGCGCTCTTCCGGTGGCAGCGCGGTCAACTCGAAGCCCGCCGCGCCGCCGGTATAGGCGCCCAACAGCACGCCAGGCCCCTTGTCGCCATACCGGGAACTGGGATAGCTGATCGAGCCGATCGGCAGGTCGGTGGCGGTAATGCCGCCATAGATCTGCTCGTCCTGTTCCCAGAACCGCCGCTTGAACTCCAGCCCGACCTTGACGCTGGTCGAATAGGGCACGGCGCGGATCGCCGCAGCCAGGTTGGGGCCGACATTCATGTCGATCTGGGCAAGGACCGGCAGCGGGATGGTGCAGATGCAATAGTCGGCGCTGGCTGTCATCCTGGCGCCGCTCTTCGTGTCGAGATAGTCGACCGTGACGCCCTTTTCACTTTGCTTGATCGCGGTCACCTTGCTGTTGAACCGCACGAGATGGCCGATCGCCCGCTCGAAGCCCTTGCCGACCTGGATCATGCCCCCGACCGGCTGGAAGATGGTGAATTCGTGATCCCACTGAAGATTGCCGCCAATCGCGCGCCACATGCCGGATTGGAGTACCGTCTCCACCGACATCGGGTCGGACGGGATCGGCACCGCGCTCAGCCCGCCACCGGGCTCCTTGTCCCAGCCGCGACGGTTGCTCGAATCGCGGCCCTTCACATAACGGAAGTTCTTGTCGAGCGCGCCCCAGCTTCTCAGCGACTCCAGCAGGATCTCGCCATCTTCCTTGGCAAGCGTATCGGTCAGCGCGCCCTTGTTGACCGCCTTGGCCAGCAATTCCCCGACATGACCATAATAGTCGGCCTGGATATGACGATAGCGCTGTGGCTTGCCGCCGAACTTCTTGGTGTCATGGACATAGGCATTGTAATTGACCTGCATGAACGGTTCGAGCCCGACGCCCAGTTCATGGCAGTAGTGGATGAGGCCGTGATGGTGCCACGGGATGCGCCACGGGCCGGGATTGATGTAGTTGCCGGGCGCGAACTGGCAGTGCTGCGTCGCGCCGCCAAGCTCGGTAAAGGTGTCGCCGCCCTTCAGCGTCCACGACCGGCCGCCGACATGGTCGTTATATTCGAGCACCTGCACCTTGTAGCCCGCGCGACTGAGTTCCAGCGCCGCGGTCGCGCCGGCGACGCCCGCGCCGAGAATCAGGACGGTCGCACCCTTGGGATCGCCGTCGAGTTTGACGGGCGCCTTGAAGGTCGATGCCTGTGCCTGACCAAAGCTGTTCATCGCCATATACATGGCCGAAGCCCCGGCGGTCTTGCCGATGAGCGCGAGAAGATCGCGCTTGCTCATCGGCGGAACGATGCTGCCCGTCATAACCAGCTTCTCATGCGCGGCGCCCCCATATCGGCCACTTCCCCGAACGGCGCGCACCAGCCCCATCGCAATGGGTACCCGTCCGGCCGAGGACGTTGCCTTGCTTGAAATGCCATTGGTGGTTGCCGTCAGCGACGCGTCGATACGCTGTTTGGCGTATTCCCGAACTTTCGCTGCCATCGAGCGGCGTCCGGTAAACGTCGCCCGTCGAGACGTCGCACACCGCCATTTGGGATAAGGTTCGAAATTCACAGCCTTTTGTTGCGTTGCAAGATAAAAGCCGCCGGCGAGGGTGCCGGGCAAAAGCGGGGCTTTCGGAATCTTACGTTCCGCGGTCTCATTTTGATCAAAAAATAGTTGGATTTGCCTTGGCCTAATGCCCGACAAGTCCGCGAAACGTGCAGGAACAACCAAAATGGATGTATTTAACATATTATAATATAATATATTTCTCCACCATTATGGTGCTTTATTGATGAGGCACTGAAGCGCAACGATCGCAAACGGCAGGGAGGTCAAAGCGTCATGGTAGCCCTGTCAAAGGGCTTGCGCTTCGAATTGTTGCAACGCACAATCCACGGGCAGCGCGGGATCACGAGTCGTGCGTTGCCAGGGGCAAAAAAAGACCATGACGGATCGCGACGGTAATGGGTCCGGCGCTTCAAGCGATGGCCCATTGTATTTTTGCAATTTGCGCGCGCTCTCAAACCGGATGAGCGCACGGTGAACGCGCATACCGGGTCCGTTCAGCACTTGTCGCGAGTGCCATGGGGCGCGCGTCTACCCGGGCTGAAACTGGCGCCTGAAGGGATGCCGCCGCTGGCCCTGCCCGCGCTGATATGCGGTCTCTCGACGGCCGCCATGGTGCTGGTGGTCGCCGCTGAAAATTCCTCGGATAGCGATACGCCGTTGCATTTCGCCGCGGCCGTCGCGCTGTTGGCGATTGCGGTGGTTTCGGTCGCGGCGCATCGGTTGCGGGAGCGCGGGGCGCCACGTGGCGTGGCGGCCGAACCGGCGTTCAGCGACCTCGCGCCGGTCATGCAATTGCTGCGCGAGAAGGAATCCGCCGAGGCCGCCAATGCCGCCAAGAGCCGCCATCTGGTGAGTGTCAGTCACGAGATATTGTCGCCGCTCAATGCGATATATGGCTACGCCCAGCTGGTGGAACGCGGCGATGGGGTAAGCCCCAGGGAAGCCGCCCGCGTCATCCGGAGAAGCACCGAGCATCTTACCAGCCTGGTCGAAGGGCTGCTCGATATCTCGCTGGTGGAAAATGGCGTGGTGAGCCTCAAAAACGAGACCGTTCGCCTGGTCGCGTTCCTCGATCAGATTGCCAGCATGTTTCGCCCGAGCGCGGCAGCCAAAGGGTTGAAGTTCAACTATGAATTGTCGGGCCGGTTGCCCGAGTTCGTTCGCATGGACCAGAAGCGGTTGCGGCAGGTGCTGATCAATCTGCTATCCAATGCCATCAAGTTCACCGCTGCCGGTTCGGTAACGCTGCGGGTTTCCTATGCCGCGCAGGTCGCCGCGTTCGAAATCGTCGACACCGGCCCCGGGATTGCCCCGGAAGATCGCGATGCCGTCTTCGGTCGCTTCGAGCGGGGCGGGGACGCCAGGGCACATATCCAGCCGGGTTTCGGCCTGGGGCTGTCGATAACCAGGGCCCTTGTCCAGATACTTGGCGGCAATCTAGAAATGGAGAGCGAGGTCGGCGGCGGCACCCGCTTTCGCGTGGTCATGATGTTGAGCCATGTCGCCGGTCAAATGCTGGAAGTGGTGCCCGCCTGTCGCGTGATCGGCTATGCCGGGGAACGTCGCTCGATCCTCGTCGTCGATGACGACATCCAGCAACTGGCGCTCATGCGTCACCTGCTCGAATCGCTTGGCTTCGAAATTGCGGTTGCACCGAGCGGCGAAACCGCGATCGACCTGTGTGAAACGGCCCCGTTCGACCTTGCGATTCTGGACATTTCGATGCCGGGCCTGTCGGGTTGGGAAACCGCCCGACGCTTGCGGTCGCAATGGGGACCGGCGTTCCGCATCATCATGCTCTCCGCCAATGTCCAGGAATGTCGCCAGGCGGATGTCGGCGCGCCGGTGCACGACCTGTTCATCGCCAAGCCGTTCGAAATCGACACGGTGATCGACGCGATCGGAGTTCAGCTCGATCTGGACTGGATCCGCGATACGCCAGACGAAAGAGCGTCCCCGGGCGACCCGGCGCCTGACGGGTCGTCGACGCTCCCGGAAGCCGCGCTGGTGCATGTCGAGCGCCTGCGCGACCTCATCCGCATCGGCCATATTCGGGGGATCGAGGCGGAAATCAAGAAATTGGCGGTCGCCGCGCCGGGCGCTGATGCCGTCGTCGCGCGGCTCTATGACTGCCTCGACCATTTCGATCTCTCCGCACTCGCCCAGATACTGGAAAACCTTTGCGATGAACGGCGCGTCTAACCACCAGAACACGATATTGATCGTCGATGACGAGCGTGACTCGCTGCGTCTGATGAGTGCCGCGCTGGAGGCGGCCGGCATTACGGTTCTCATCGCCACCTCCGGAGCGGCGGCAATGAATCTACTGGTGCATATCACGCCCGATCTCATCCTGATGGATGCCGTGATGCCGGCGATGGACGGATTTGAGACGACGGCCGCGATCAAGAAAAACCCGCACCTCGCCCATATTCCGATCATCTTCATGACCGGCCTGACCGAGAGCGAACATGTCGTCGAGGCCTTTGAGGTTGGTGGCGTCGACTATGTCCGCAAGCCAGCCAATATCCAGGAACTGCTGGCCCGCGTCCGTGTGCACATGGCGCAAGGGCGCGCCCAGCATGCCAGCGTCGCCAGTCTCGACGCGACCGGGCGCCTGATGCTGGCCACCGATGCACATGGTCGCTTTCTCTGGTGCTCGCCGCTGGCCGAGCGCGCGATCGCGCGGCTCGCGCCCGGTTGGAGCAAGGAGGATGTGGCCCTGCCGCCCCAGTTCAGAACGGCCGTTGAGCGTCTGTTGGCACGGCGCACCCTGGGGGCCGGCTCCGTACGGATCGAGCAGCCGCTGGGAACGGTCGAACTGGTTCTGATCGCACAATATCGCGAAAGCGAGGTGCTGATCCGTCTCAACGAACTCAACCCCGATGAACATGCGGCCCAGTTGAAACAGCGGCTGCAGATCACCGATCGCGAGGCCGAGGTGCTGCTGTGGCTGAGCTACGGAAAATCCAGCGGCGACATCAGCGACGTTCTCAGCATCAGCCCGCGGACGGTGCAAAAGCATCTGGAGCGCATATTCGAAAAGCTGGGGGTTGAAACGCGCGCGGCGGCGGCGGCCATGGCGATCCGCGCGATTGATCAGTGACGATGCCGGAGGCGGGGTTTTCGTCCGCGGTCATCTGGCGCTTTCCCGGCCGCTATTTTCCCGGCTTTTTGGCCGCGATCGCCTCGATCTCGATGAGAAAATAGGGGCCGACGAGAGCGCCGACCTGAAAGGCCGAGCGCGCGACCGTTTCGGGATTCTCGGGCGTCTTGAAATAGGCCTTGAAGCCTTCATTGACCCCGGCGAAATCCAGTTTGCCCAGTCGGGGATCGGGGGCGATGAACAAGGTGAGCTTGACGAGGTCGGACATGGCATAGCCCTGTCGCGCCAGAATCGCCTTGATCTTGCCGAGGACGCTGATCGTCTGCGCCTTGCTGTCACCCATCTGGTCGAGGCTGGTGACCTCGCTCATCGGCTTGGCAGGGTCGAGCGGCGCGGCAAGCTGCCCGGACACGAAGAGCAGATCGGTTCCCGCGCTTACCTTCGCCGCCTCGAGGATCAGGGCGGAGGGGTTGCTCGTGATCCGTGTGACCTGCGCCGCGGCCGGCGTGGCCGGCGTCAGGGCGGTCATCAGGGCGGCAACGGGTAAAATCCTGCCAAGCATGAATGGGTCCTTTTCGGGATGTGAGCGGATGCGCTAGCCGGCCACCATGGCCTTTGGCGCGAACATCAGCGCGGCGGCATCGATCGCATCGCGCGCCGCCGCATAGTCGGGAGATTCGTTGGGATCGTTGAAGCCATAGGCTTCGTCCGCGCCGCCCGGTTGCACCACGATGCCATCGCGCCGCGCCAGCACAGAGACATGATTATATTGAACGCCATAGTTCACGCCGGGCTGTGGCAGCAGCCAGGCGATCTGGCCGCGCACCGGAATGACACTTTCATCCTTGAGCAGGTCGCGCGCGCCGAAACCGGTACAATTGATGATCGTCTTTTCCTTGATCCTGGAAAAATCGCCCGGGCCGTGCAGGTCCAGCGGCACGAAACGGCCGCCGGCAAGCTGAAAGTCACTTTCCAGCTGGTGAAAATAGTCCGCGACATTGAACATCATCGTCGTCGTCTGGCGCACGAACGGGGCGCGGAAGGGATGCATGCCCGCCGGCACCGCCTGCTGGATCGGGACGAGATCCTTTACCATCTCCTCATAATCGACGAAATAATCGGTGCCGCCACCCGGCAGGGAAATGGGCGTATGCGGCCGCTTCTCGAAGGGCGTGTCCGACAGCGAATAGCGGTCGACCCACTCCACCGGATTGCCCGGTAGCCCGAGAAAGCTCTGGTATATGGCGAACGAGCGCCGCGCCATCCGCTCCCATTTTTCGCGGAAGGCCGCGTTGGTCGCCCCCTCCATCGCGACGCGGCTGTGCGGAGACCAGTTCCCCGTCGCGCGGGCCGAACGGATATCGGGGTAACGCGCCTTGGTGTAGACTGTAACCTTCGCGCCCATCCGCTGTGCCGTGATCGCCGTCGTCATGCCGATCGCACCGGCGCCGATGACGGCGATTTCCCGGGCGCCTGTCGCCAGTGCCAGCGGCACGGCCTCCGCCGCCGATCCCCATGACAGCGAGATGCCGCTGCCGCCATGGCCATAATGATGGACCACATGTTTCGCGCCGAATTGTTCCCGCTCGATACGCGGGCCTGCGGCGCGAAATGGCCGGAGGCAGACGGTGACGCGAAAAACGCGGTCGGGCCGGGCGATGATCGGCGTCAGCCCCGACGGCGGGACGAAGGCGCCGCCCTGTGCCAGCAGTCTGCCGGGCGTCAATGCGGCAAGGCCGGCCGCGCCCGCAAGACCGTCGCGCAGGATCGTTCGACGACCGATCATTTCGCCCTCCCGGCTGCGTTCCACCGATGCCGTATCCTAGGCGCGACGCAGCGGAATCCCGTACGCAAATCGGCGTATATACAGAGGGCGGGTTATCCGGTGAACTGACCGCCAGCATAGAGTGAGGGTCATCGGGTGAAGCTGGCTTATTCACTGTAATATAAAGAAAGAAAAACAATAATCAAAGGGTCGCGTCGACAAGACATATGACATCTTGACTGTCACATTGACTACGACCCTGACAAGAAGAGGAGCATACGAGAACCAGTTGGGGGGAACCAATGTTACGTATCGCCAAATTTACTTGCGCTGCTCTGCTCGCCTCCACCGCGCTGTCGACGGCCTATGCACAGGACGCAACGACCGCACCCCCGGCCGATCCTGCCGGCGCCGCCACGTCCGGTGGCGAGATCATTGTCACCGGCACGCGGGCCGTGGGCACCCAGGCGGCGAACAGCGCCGCACCGATCCAGGTTCTTGACGACTCGGCGCTGGCGCATGTCGGTCAGCCCAACCTCAATCAGGCGCTGACCCAACTCGTACCGTCCTTCACCGCCCAGACCCAGGGTACCGACATGGCGAGCTTCTCGCTCAGCGCCCGTCTGCGCGGTATCAGTCCCAATCATACGCTGGTGCTGGTCAACGGCAAGCGCCGCCACGGCAACTCGATCCTTCAGGTCATCAACGGCGCCTTTGGTGGCTCGGCGGCGCCCAGCATCGATCTCGTCCCGCCTGACTCGGTTGGGCATATCGAGATCCTGCAGGATGGGGCTGCCGCTCAATATGGCTCCGACGCGATCGCCGGCGTCATCAACATCATTCTGAAGAGCAACACATCGGGCGTGTCGGCCAAGGGAACGATCGGCCAATATGGCGACGGTGAGGGGCGAACCTACAGCGCCAGCAGCAACTTCGGCCTGCCGGTCGGCGACAGCGGCTTCCTAAGCGTGACGTTGTTCCAGCGCAGCAACACCTACACCACTGTTGGCGATGGCCAGTTCACCGCGGTCAATCTGGACGGCTCGACCAACACCTCGATATCGGCGGGCTTCAAGCCGCTCTACGATGCGCTCAACGCACGCCATGGCACCGCGAACATCAATGGCGGCCAGCCCAAGTCAAAGCTTTATGTGGGCTCGTACAATTTCGGCTATGATTTCGGCGGCGTCGAATTTTATTCGTTCGGCGACCTTTCCTACCGTCACGGCGACGCCCTGCAGGGCTTTCGCCCGCCGAACCGCATCTGCGCTTCGTTCAAAGACGCGATAACCAACGTCTCAGTGCCGTCCTCTCCCGAATATTGTCTGGCGTCCACCACGCAGAACGGCCTCGTCCCGCACATCGAGGTGAAGCAGGACGAATTCTCGTTAACCGGCGGTTTCCGCGGCGAGATTGGCGGCGGCTGGCACTGGGACCTGTCCGGCACCTACGCGGAGGACGTGTCGAAGGTCTTCACGACCGGCTCGGCAAACGCCTCGCTCTTCTCGGACACGTTCAAGGCAGCCTACAACGCCGCTCGCCTCGGCGGCGCGACCGTGGCTGCGGCGGTCGCTGCGGGTCAGGCGGGCGCCTATACCCCGACCAATTTCTATGACGGCTCGTTCAAGTTCACCCAGTTCGTCGGCACGCTCGACATGCGCAAGGAACTCGAGATCGGTTTCGCGGAGCCGCTGACGGCGGCATTCGGCGGCGAATATCGCAAGGAAACCTATAGCATCACCGCCGGTGATGCCGCCTCCCGGTACTTCGAAGGCGGGCAGTCCTTCCCAGGTTACACGCCAAGCGACGCCGGCGTCCTGAGGCGCAACGCCGAGTCGGCCTATATCGATCTCAACGCCAAACCGGTCGATGCCTGGCAGGTCGATCTTGCCGGTCGCTTCGAACACTATAGCGACTTCGGCGACACTGTCATCGGCAAGATCACCACGCGCTATGATTTCAGCCCGGCCTTCGCGCTGCGTGCCACCGCAAGCACCGGATTCCGCGCCCCATCGCTGGCGGAATCGGGCTATTCGTCGACCAATGTCGGCCCGACCAGCGCGACGCTCCAGCTCGCCCCAAGCTCGGCCGGCGCGACGGCCGCCGGCTTCGGCGCACTCAAACCTGAAAAATCGACCAACTTCTCGGCCGGCATGGTGTTTCGTCCGGTGCACAGGTTGGTCGTGACGTTGGATGCCTATTACATCAAGATCAAGGATCGCATCGTCTCTTCGGGCACGATCACCGGCCAGGATGCGGTTCCGCCTCCGGGGGACGCGATCAAGCGAACCAACCTCATCAACGGTATCACGGCCTATCAGCTGGTCCAGGACGCGATCGCGGCGAGCGGCAAGAATCTCGATCCCACGGTCGTGAAGTCGGGCTCTCTCGCCATTCAGACCTTCACCAACGGCATCGATACGCGCACGGTGGGCGTCGAACTGTCAGCCCGCTATCCGGTTGCACTGGGCTTCGGCAAACTCGATCTGACGCTAGGCGCCAATTACAACGACACCAAGGTGACCAAGAGCCGGCTCGGTGCGCTGTTCAATCTGCAGTCCGAGGCGATCATCGAGCAGGCCAGTCCCAAGTTCAAGAGCGTGTTCGGGGTGCTGTTCACCAGCGGGCGCTTCACCGCCAACGCGCGCGCCACCTATTACAGCAAGACGGTCGCGCTGGTTACGCCCAACGCCTTTTCGAAAGCCGTTCGGCCGATCACCGGCGATGGCACAGCCGGCTATTATGAGGGCATCGTCAAGCCCGCGACGATCTTCGATCTCGAACTTGGTTACGATATCACGAAGTTCATGAACATCGCGATCGGGGCCAACAATCTGTTCGACAAGAAGCCGGAAATTCCTCCGCTGGTCTCCGACTATGATCCGGCCGCGCCCGGCGCCTGGCTGGCTGGCCGCTCGCCTTACATCAACGGCGGCTCGATCAACGCCCCCTATGGCCATGGCCCCTATGGTACCAACGGTGGCTATTACTATGCCCGCGTCTCTTTCAATTTCTAAAGAACCACGGCGGCGAACCTCGGTTCGCCGCCATTTTCTTAAAATCAGTTCGCCCCTCAAGGAGACGGATCAATGAAATTCAAGCTCGTCCTTGGCGCTGCCATGGTGCTGCTCGCAACCGCCGCGGCGGCGAAAGACAAGGCGCCCAAGCCGCAGATCGAGCGCGCCGTCGCGAGCCCTACCGCGGTCATTTCCAGCAATGTTTCGATCCCGCCCGGCAGCCGCATCATCTATCTTTCCGGCTCGACCGGTTCGCCCGCCGATCCGACCAAGCCCGAAGAGGTGGGTGACACGAGGGCGCAGACGCTGAGCATCCTGACCAAGATGAAGGCGACGCTGGAGGGCATGGGCCTGGGCATGGGTGACGTCGTCAAGATGAACGTCTTCCTGGTGTCCCCGACACCGGGCGGGCACATGGATTCGCCGGCCATGAACGAGGTGTTCAAGACCTTCTTCGGCACGCCCGAACAGCCTAATCGCCCGGCGCGCACCACGGTTCAGGTCGCGGCACTCGGCCGGCCGACCACATTGGTCGAGATCGAGGCAGTTGTCGCCAAGGCCCCCTGAGCAACGCGACGCGCCGGGAATTTCGGCAAGGCTATCGATGCGATCATCCGTCCGCAGCGATAGGCTTTGTCGGCTAGACGATATTGAAAGGGAATAATGGTGGAGGCCCGATGAACGTCTTGCGGTGCATGGGAATATTGCCGGCCATCTTTCTTGCGATCGCCGCTCCCGCCGTGGCGAAAGGCGATGCGGCAAAGGGCAAGCTGGTGTTTGCCCAGTGCGCGGTCTGTCACAAGATCGACAAGGCAGGGGGCAACGGGATCGGTCCCAACCTCTTCGGCGTGGTAGGGCGTCCGGCGGGCAGCGTGCCGGGCTTTGCCTATTCACCCGCGCTGACCAAGCTCAAAATAGCCTGGACCGTGCAAAAGCTCGACGAATTCCTGACTCATCCGGCGGGCGCGGTACCGGGGACGCGCATGCCTTTTGCGGGTCTCAAGGATCCTGCCGCTCGCCAGGACGTGATCGCCTATCTCATCGCGGCGTCTCGCTGAAAACAGGACCTGATCATCAATGTCGGCGTCCACTATCATCCACGGCCGTGGTTCGGATCGTCCGCGCATCCTTTGTCCGCCGCGTGCCCGCGCCGCGGCCGCAAGAACATGGCGGGCAAGAACATGGCGGCGCGGTGCCTGGACGATCCTGCTGACGCTGGCCCTGTCATCGGCGTCCGCCTGCGCCCGGCACGACGGCGACGGCGCGAAGAAGCGTCAACCGCCGCTGGTCGATGCCGCCCCCGCGCTTTCGCATGTCTTCAGCGAGGATATCGAGACGATCGGCACCGCCCGCGCCAATGAGCAGGTGACGCTTGCCGCCAACGTCACCGAACGCGTGGATCGCCTCCTGTTTGACGACGGCATGATCGTCCGGCGCGGGCAATTGCTGGCGGTGCTGTCGCATGGCGAGGAACAGGCCTCGCTTGCCGGCGCGGTGGCCAGCGAGGTGCAGGCGCGCGCGCAGCTGCGCCGCGTCGAACGGCTGAGCGAACTGGGATTTGTCACCCGGTCGCTGCTCGACCAGCAAACCGCGACGGTCGGCAAGGCACGCGCGGACACGACATCGATTCGGGCCCAGATCAACGATCGGATGATCCGCGCACCCTTTTCGGGCAGTGTCTCGCTGCGGACGATATCGGCGGGTTCGATCGTGACGAGCGGGACGCCGATCGTCACCATCAGCGACCTGTCCCGCATCAAGCTGGATTTCACCGTGCCCGAGACGAAGCTCAAGGCGCTTCGTGCCGGCCAGACGATCACGGCCGTCGCCGCCGCCTTTCCCGACGCTCCCCTGACGGGCACGATATCGGTGATCGACCCGGTTATCGATCTGCAGAGCCGGGCGGCGATGGTGCGCGCCATCCTCCCCAATCCCGGTGGCAGGATCAAGCCCGGCATGTTGCTGACCGTGCGCATCGAAACGGGCCGGCGAACCGCCCTCGCGGTCCCGGAAATCGCCGTGGTGAGCGAGGGGGCGGATCGATATGTCTTTGTCGTTGGTCCGGACGGCAAGGCGAAACGGATAGCGGTCGGGACGGGGCTGCGGGACAACGGCCTTGTCGAGGTCAGCGGCCTGCCCAACGCGGCGCGGGTGATATCGGAGGGTGTCGTCAAGGTAACGGACGGCATGAAGGTGCGACTCGCTGACGGCAAGCGCAAGCCGGGCGCGTCGTGATCCTGTCAGACCTCTCGGTTCGCCGGCCGGTCGTTGCCGCCGTCATGGCGCTGCTTCTCACGATCGTCGGTATCGTCGGTTTCCTGAGCCTCTCCGTCCGCGAATATCCCGATACGGATCCTCCGGTCATTTCGGTGCAGACGCTCTATACCGGCGCAAGCGCAGGGGTGGTGGAAAGCCGGATCACGCAGCCGCTGGAAGACCGGCTGGCTGGCGTCGAGGGGATCGAGACGATCAGTTCGACCTCCGCGGACGGGCGATCCGACATCTCGATCGAGTTCCGGCCCGGCCGCGATGTCGATTCCGCGGCCAATGACGTGCGCGACCGCGTCGCCGCGGGCGCGTCGCAGCGCCCCACCGACGCGTTTCCGCCGGAGGTACGCAAGGTCGACTCCGATGCCCAGCCGATCATGTTCTTCGCCGTTCTGGCGCCCGGCTGGGACAGCACCAAGCTTGGCGACTATGTCAATCGCGTCATCATCGACCGGCTGTCGACGATCGACGGCGTGGCGCAGATCCAGCCGCTGGGCCTCGCCCGGCCGGCGATGCGCGTATGGCTCAACACCAACCGGCTTGCCGCCTTCCGCCTGACGCCCCGGGATATCGAATCGGCGCTGCGCAGCCAGAATGTGGAGCTGCCGGCGGGGCGCATCGAGGCCAGGCAGCAAAATCTGTCCCTGCGCGTGCAGCGCGGCTTCACCACGCCGGCCGATTTCAGCGCGCTCGTGATCGGCCGCGGCCCCGACGGCTATCTCGTCCGATTGGGCGATGTGGCGCGGATCGAGGAGGGGCCGGAAAATCCCTATACGCTCTACCGCTACAACGGTCAGAACGGGGTCGGCCTGGGCATCGTCCGGCAATCGGGCGCGAATACGCTCGCCGTCGCGTTGGCCGCCAAGGCGATGATGGCCCAACTCTCCAAAGAGCTGCCGCCGGGCGTGACGATCCAGATGGGCGGCGACAGTTCGCTCTTCATCGATGAGGCGATCAAAGGGGTCTGGCATACGCTGATCGAGGCGGCGCTGCTCGTCACGGCGGTGATTTACCTCTTCCTGGGCAGCTGGCGCGCGACGCTGATCCCGGCCGTGACGGTGCCGATTTGCCTGCTGGCGACCTGCGCGGTGCTTTGGGCGATGGGATATTCGATCAACCTGTTGACCCTGCTGGCGCTAGTCCTGGCGATCGGCCTCGTTGTCGACGACGCGATCGTCGTGCTTGAAAACATCTATCATCGCATCGAGCAGGGTGAGGCACCGCTATATGCCGCCTTTGCCGGCACGCGTCAGGTGGGGTTCGCGGTGATCGCGACGACGCTTGTGGTCTGCGCCGTGTTCGTGCCGGTCATGTTCCTCTCCGGTCAGACCGGCCTGTTGTTTCGGGAGCTGGCCGTCGCGTTGATCGCGGCGCTGGCAATTTCGGGCGTGCTTGCCCTCAGCCTCGCGCCGATGCTGTGTTCCAAGCTTCTGAAGCATTCTGCGCGAGGCCGTTTGACCGCCCGAATCGATCGCCTGATGGACAGCTGCGAATCCCGCTACGGGCGTTCGCTCAACGTGGCGCTGCGGCGGCCACTCCCGGTCATCCTGGGCATATCCGTGTTCCTCGCCATTGCCGGCTGGGTGTTCACCGGCATCGACGCCGAGCTTGTCCCGCCAGAGGATACGGGTGTGTTTCAGATCCGCGTCAATGCGCCGGAAGGGACCGGCTTCGCGCAGCTCGATCGCTATACCAAACAGGTCGAAGACATGGTTGCGCCGATGATCGGCAAGGGCGCCGTGCGCGGGATGAATGCACGTGTTCCCGGCACCGCCGGCGTTTCCGAAGACTTCGACATCGCCAATGTCGCGGTGTTCCTGCGTCAATGGGACGAGCGCAAGTTGACGTCCCAGGAGGTCGCCAAACGCGTCAACGCCAAGCTTCTCGACATCGCCGCGATCAGGGGAAACGCCACGGTGAATTCCCGGCTGAGCCGGGGCCGGGGACAGCCGGTAAATTTCGTCATCGCCGGCTCCAGCTATGAGGGCCTTGCCCGCGCGCGGGACAGGCTGCTGGCCGCCGCGCGCGACAATCCCGGCCTGGTGAACGTCGATGCCGACTATGTCGAAAGCAAGCCGCAGTTGCTGATCGACGTGGATCGGCAGCGCGCCGGGGACCTCGGGGTGTCGGTCGACGATGTCAGTCAGGCGCTGCAGACGATGATGGGGTCCCGCCGCGCTTCGACCTATGTGCGCGACGGCGAGGAATATTACGTCATCCTGCAGGCCGAAGCCGATAACCGGGACACCGAGGCAAGCCTGTCGACCGTCTATGTGCGCTCGCGCGGGGGAGACCTGGTGCCGTTGTCGAGCGTGGTTCATGTGCGAGAAACGGCCACGGCGCAGGCACTCGGCCGCTTTAACAAGATGCGGGCCATCACGCTGCAGGGCGGCCTCGCGCCGGGCTACTCGCTGGGTCGGGCGCTTGCTTTTCTGGAGGACAAGGCGCGGTCCATGCCGGAAATCCAGGCGACGGGCTATCGCGGCGAGAGCCAGGCCTTCAAGCAGACCGGCGGATCGATCTGGCTGGCGTTCGGGCTTACGATCGTCGTCATCTATCTTCTGCTGGCGGCCCAGTTTGAAAGCTTCATCCATCCGGCGGTGATCATCTCGGCGGTGCCGCTTGCCGTGGCGGGGGGCGTACTGGGGTTGGCGCTGACCGGAACGAGCATCAATCTGTTCAGCCAGATTGGCATTGTCATGCTGGTCGGGCTTGCCGCCAAGAACGGCATCCTGATCGTCGAATATGCCAATCAGCTGCGTGATGAGGGGATCGCGCTGGAGGCGGCGATCCGGCAGGCGGCAGGGCGGCGGCTTCGTCCGATCCTGATGACCTCGATCGCGACGGCGGCGGGGGCCGTTCCGCTCGCGTTGAGCCACGGCGCGGGTGCCGGTGCGCGCTCCGCGATCGGCGTCGTCATCGTGTTCGGTGTGACCATCGCCACCGGCGTCACGCTCTATATCGTGCCGCTGCTCTATCGCTGGCTGGCGCCTTACACATCCTCGCCGCAATCGGTGGGGCGGCTGTTGCAGGCGCTTATTCGCGCCCGCCCCGCGGCGCCCCAAGTCATGGCCGAAGTCATGTGACGCGGATACGACAACGCCGGGGTGCGTGCTGCACCCCGGCGTTGTTATCGCGTGACAGACTGTTGCGTTCACCGCCGCGCCCGCGCGACGGCAAGCGCGGATCAGTTGCTGGCGAGGGTCTGGCCCGCGCCCCGACGCGCCAGCGAATATAATGTCGCGGTCGCACTGGCGCCCATTTCCCGGCGGCACTGCCAGTCCGGCGAAAGATCGGCATTGATCCGGTTGCCGGGGTTGCAGGCGGTTTCGATCGCCCTGGTGACGCGCGTGCGAAACCGCTCGAGGTTCTGCGGATCACGCAGGTCGAGACCGGCGGTGGACACGCGCAGCTCGATCCGTTCCCGGGCGTGCTGCGTGGGCGCCGGCGCGACGATTTCAACACCTTCTCCGCCCTGGGACGTTGCGGCTATCGCCGTTGTGGGCGCGGCGAACAGACAGGCCGCCGCGAGTGCGGCGTTCAGCGATTTCATGACATTCTCTCCTATCATTCCTACGGACATCATTTGCTGTCAGGCCGAGCCGAGGTTGGCCCCGGTCACGTTCCTGCAAAGCGTCATTCTCAACGCTCGGTCGCGTATTAATCCAGCAAACGGCAAGCAACAAGTGCAAGTCTGCCGTCAAGCCGTTGCCCGCGAACAATGCACCGCTGAGGATCGTCGCGGCGCAGACCAGGGACTGCTCGCCGCGGGGAAGCGAAATATCGAAGGCCCCGGTCCGCGATCGTCAACAAAGTTTGAGGGCTGGAGCGGGTGAAGGGAATCGAACCCTCGTCGTAAGCTTGGGAAGCTTCTGCTCTGCCATTGAGCTACACCCGCATTTCAAACACTTAGCCGAGGCGAAACAAACTTCTGTCGCTCTCTTGTCCCGGCGTTGTGCCTGTCGCCAACCCGGCGCCCGGGGCCTCTTTATCAAATCTGTTCGCGATGGGAAGTCCTGTGGTCTGGCGAGGCCCACGCCCGTTGGCCGAACTCGTCGGAACTAGCGCCGCGACTCTCAGCGGCCAGGCGAGGCCGCGACGGCTGCGCGGGTTAGAGTATGCGTGCTGAAAAGTGGGCACCGGTTTTCAGCGAAAAACGATGCGACAACATATATCTAGAGCAGCGCGATCGATTCCGATTTCGGGCGCGATGCTCAAGGATGCGGTAGCGGCGATCATGTCAGATCGCTTCCTTCATATCCACTCTCGCGCGCATGGCTTCACCGCCCGCGTGATCGATGATGACCAGGTCTCCACCCGTTGCGTCCGGGGTCAATCCCAAGACAAAGGAGTCGCCTGCGAAGATAGGTCGCTGCGCCCGGAAGGTGAAGCTGTCGATCCATGCTCCCGGATGATACCGCAGGAAGAGGTCCATCAGGAGCGTGGCGAGATAGGGGCCATGAACCACGAGGCCAGGATACCCCTCCACCTCAACGGTATAGGGCAAATCATAATGAATGCGGTGGGCGTTGAAGGTCAATGCGGAGAAGCGGAACAATTGCACCGGATCGACCGCGACGTTCCGGGTGATCGGAGGTGCGACTGCCTGCCTGCCCGGCGGCGGTGGGGCACCGTTCTTGCCCGGCTCACGATACACGACGTCCTGCTCGTCCACGATGCACGCCAGCCCGTCGACGCTCAGCTGATGTCGCAGGGTCACGAACAGCATTCGCCCGGTTCCACCGGTCTTTTCGGCTTCCGACAGCGCCGTGGTTTCTCGTACCACGGTACTCCCCAGCGGAAGAGGGGCGAGGAAGCGAATGCGGCTGCCCGCCCACATCCGTCGTGGAAGCCCGCCATCGTCCCTGGCCGGATGGCCGTCGCGACCGAGGCGCGACTGGCGGGCGTCGGGTGGGAATAGCAGGAAATGGCCAAGCGGCGGCAACTCGCCGGCGCGCCACGGTGGATGTTTATGGTCGAGAAGCGCGGCAAGCAGATCGGCATGACGTGCTGCGGCGATATCGGTGTTGCGCTCGATTGCGGCTGTCATTTGAATTCCGCCCGGACTTCGGCGTCGTTCGCGCCGAGGCCCGGTACCGGCCGGGATCTCGGTTCTTCGCCATCCCATCTGATCGGCGGGGCGGGGACTGATACCGGGCCGGAGGGCGTGTCGACCGTGACGCGGCGCAACTGGCTGTGGCGCGACAGCCCATCGACACCGTTCAGCCTCGCCCAGGCCGTTCCCGCCCTCTCAAGACGGCCAATAAGCGCATCGGGCATGTCGGCGGCGAAACGCCGCCCGACCAGGCCGTCCAACGCCGCCCGGTTCGCGCAGCGAAGTGCGTTGGAGGCGAAACGGGGATCGGCGGCCAGCCCGGAATCGCCCAACACTTGCGCGCAGAAGTTATGCCATTCGCGCTCGTTCTGGATGGAGATGACGAGCTGCGAGCCGTCCGCGGTCGCAAAGGCACCATAAGGTGCGATCGAAGGATGCTTGAGGCCGGCACGCGCCGGCGCCTTGCCCGCATAATCATGATGCAGCAGCGGCACCGTCATCCAGTCGGCCAGGCCGTCGAACAGCGACACGGAGATGCCACGCCCCTTGCCGGTCCGGCCCCGCTCCAGCAGCGCTTCCAGTATCGCCGCATGGGCATTCATGCCGCAGGCGATATCGGCGACCGATACGCCGACCCGCGCCGCGCCCTCTGCCGTGCCGGTGATGCTGGCAAGACCCGTCTCGCACTGGATCAGGAAGTCATAGGCCTTCATGCCTGCAGCCGGCCCGGTTTCGCCATAGCCGGTAATGTCGCAGGTCACGAGGCGGGGGTGCTTCGCTCGCAGATCTGCGGACCCGAAGCCCGCACGCGCCGCAGCACCTGGAGCAAGATTCTGCACGAAAACGTCAGCCTGCGCGATCATTCGCGCGATCATGGCTGCGTCCGCGTCGCCCTTCAGATTGATTCGCACCGATTCCTTGCCGCGATTCAGCCAGACGAAATAGGCGCTCTCGCCATTGACCGCATGATCGTAATCGCGCGCGAAATCGCCTTCCGGACGTTCCAGCTTGACGACGCGGGCACCCGCCTCGGCGAGCCGCGCGGTGCAGAGCGGGGCGGCGACCGCCTGTTCGAGAGAAACGACCAGCAGGCCGTCAAGTGCTGCCGCCATCAGAAGCTCTTCGGCAGGTCCAGCACATGTGTTGCCACGTGGCTGAGGATGAGATTGGTTGAGATCGGCGCGACTTGATATAGTCGTGTCTCGCGGAACTTCCGCTCAATGTCATATTCCTCGGCAAAGCCGAAGCCGCCATGGGTCTGGACGCACATGTCGGCCGCATACCAGGACGCTTCGGAGGCCAGCATCTTCGCCATGTTCGCTTCCGTGCCGGGCTGAACCCCCGCATCGAACAGTGCCGCTGCCTTGTCGACGATGGCCGAAGCGGCGGTCATCTGGACATAGGCCCGCGCAATGGGGAACTGAACGCCCTGATTCTGCCCGATGGGGCGTCCGAATACCGACCGGTCCCTTGCATAGGCGCTGGCGCGATCGATGAAGAACCTCGCGTCGCCGATACATTCGGCTGCGATGAGGATGCGCTCGGCATTCATGCCCGACAAGATGTAGCGGAAACCCTTGCCCTCCTCGCCGATCAGATTTTCGACAGGGACACGCAAATCATCGAAGAAGAGCTCTGTCGTGGCATGGTTGAGCATCGTTCGGATGGGCCGGATGGTGAGCCCGTTGCCTATCGCATCCCGCATATCGACGAGAAGGACGCTGATGCCGTCCGTCGGCTTGGAGCATTCCTCACGCGGGACGGTTCGGACCAGCAGCACCATCAGGTCCGAATGCTCAGCGCGGCTGATCCAGATCTTCTGGCCGTTCACCACATAATGGTCGCCGTCCCGCCTGGCGAAGGTCCGAATACGGGTCGTATCCGTACCGCTTGTCGGCTCCGTCACGCCGAACGCCTGCAGGCGCAATTCCCCCGATGCGATCTTCGGCAGATATTCCGCTTTCTGCGCGTCGGATCCGTGTCGCAGCACGGTGCCCATCGTATACATCTGGGCGTGCGCCGCGCCTCCGTTGCAGCCGGACCGGTGGACTTCCTCGAGCACGGCTGTCGCGGCGGAGAGGCCGAGACCCGAGCCGCCATATTCCTCCGGAATCAAAACGGACAGCCAACCCTCCTGGGCAAGTGTGCTCACAAATTCCGTGGGATAGCGTCGGTCCGCGTCCAGTGCCTGCCAATAGCTGCCGGGGAACTGAGCGCAAAGGCGCCGCACGCCCTCGCGAATCTCAGGAAAGGTCTCTTCGGCTGTGGAGGAGATCATCATGATCCTGTCTGGATGGCTAGCCGTCAAACTATGCGGAATGCGCTGCAACGTAAATTGCAACGTGGGGGCCGAGATATGTCGCTGCCGCATGGCTACATGCGATCATCAAGCCATTGAAGCGAAGATGGCAGAGACGCGGCGTGACGTCCTGGTCGACCCCGGCGCGAGCTGCTCATGAAGCACCGCTTCCACCGCGCGGATCGCCTTGCTGGTGTCTTGACCTCTATACAGTAATAACATATATTTCTGTAATGACAGAAATAGAAATCGAGTCGTCCGGTCTTCCACCCGCCATCGAGCAGTTCGTGCTGCGCTGGGGCGATATGGGCGGGCAATGGGGCGTCAACCGTTCGGTCGCGCAGATCCACGCCTTGCTCTACGTGTCGGAGCGTCCGCTGACCGCCGAGGACATCGCCGATGCGCTCGGCATGGCGCGCTCCAACGTGTCCAACAGCATGCGCGAACTGCTTGCCTGGAAGCTGATTCGCCGCGTCCCGGTGCTCGGTGATCGGCGCGATCATTATGAGGCCGAGACCGACCTGTGGCAGATGGTCAGCCGCATCGCGCAGGGGCGCAAGGAGCGCGAGATCGACCCCGCCGTGGTGGCGCTGCGCCACGTGCTCGACGCGGCGGAGGGCGATCCCCGTGTTGGCAAGGCGGCGCGCGCGCGGTTGCACGAACTGCAGGATTTCGTCGCGACGATCGACGGCTGGTACGCCCAGATGCTCACCGTGCCGCCCGCCAAGATCATGGCGCTGATCAAGCTCGGCTCAAAGGTGGTCAATCTGCTCAGCTTCGGGCGGAGCAAGGCCAGCTAGCGGCAAGGGGAATGGCGATGACGATCACGGCCCGGCGACACGAAATCCTCCGCGAAGGCATCGCGCCGGCCGGGGAGTTCGCCTTGCTCGATCATCGCTTCCGCGCGCTGCTCGGCGCGGAGGGCTGGGCGCGGTTGCCGGCGGCGGTACGCGCGCGATTCGCCAAGCGTCTCGGCGGCGAGGCGGTCACCTTTGCCGGCACAATCACGGCCTGCCGGATGAGCCGTGCTGGCTGGCTGCTCGCCCAGGCATGCCGGCTGATCGGTGCGCCCCTGCCGCTCGGTCGCGATCTTGGCGCGCCGGCGGCGGTCGCGGTGACGGCGGATGCGGCGACCGGCGGCCAGCACTGGACG
>Ga0163162_10000891_pt1 | contig 27780 bp, 19 predicted proteins | sample S55metaG_FD_115310 | JGI IMG/M metagenome (GOLD analysis project Ga0163162, IMG submission 115310) | Switchgrass rhizosphere microbial communities from Kellogg Biological Station, Michigan, USA - S5-5 metaG | ecosystem: Host-associated > Plants > Roots > Rhizosphere > Soil | place: USA... | reverse complement strand
TCGCCCGCCTTTTCTGGCGGCCGTCGTGCCCAGATGCTCCTGAACGAGCGCGCCCAGTTCGATCTGGCCCGGCGAGTGCACGCGGGAAAGTCGGTTTCGTTAGGCGAAGTTTTCACTTTTCTGAGTGGCCTGTATTTCCGTGGCAAACTTGCTTACGCCAACGCCTTCGCCCGGCCCGATCTTTCACGCGTTCTCGTGATCACTCCTACGCGGGGGCTGGTCGCGGCCGCCACTCCCGTTACCCTGCGAGATTTGCGGGAATTTGCCGAGGTCGACATCGCGGAGACGGATCCGCGCTATCGCCGACCGCTCGAGCGCGATCTTCGTCGTCTCGTGAAACAACTGACGCCGCGCTGCGAAGTCGTACTGCTGGGAAGCGTCGCGACCGGTAAATACGTCAGCGTGCTTCTCGATATTCTCCAGACGCGAATTCATTTCCCTGCCGACTTTGTCGGTCGCGGTGACATGAGTCGGGGTGGTTTGTTGCTGCGCTCGGCGGTGGACGGCACAGAACTTCCCTACATCCCCGTGCACGGAGCGGTGCGAAAAGGAAAGCGACCGCCTAAACTTGCCCCGCGTCGCTATACCTAATGGCCCTCTCACTTAAGCCGCCGCTCCCGCCGATGGAAGCGCGTTCCATCGATGAAATTCCAGGCGACGAGGGCTGGCAATACGAACCCAAATGGGACGGCTTCCGGTGCCTCGCATTCCGAAATGGTTCAGACATTTTCCTGCAATCAAAATCCGGACAGCCGCTCGCGCGCTATTTTCCGGACGTCATCGGGCAGCTGGGCCAAATGAAATCGAAACAGTTTGTTCTCGATGGTGAATTGGCCATTCCAGTGAAAGGCCGACTTTCCTTCGACGAGCTGCAACTGCGCCTCCATCCGGCTGCCAGTCGAGTACAAAAGCTCGCCGCTGCCAATCCCGCGATCTACGTCGTGTTCGATCTGCTCGGAGACGAGACCGGCAAATCGCTCCTCGATCTGCCGCTGCGCGAACGTCGCAGTCGGCTGGGAAAATTCGCGGCCAAATTTCTGCCTAACGAAAAGCAAATTCGTCTTTCGCCCGCTACGACCAGCCTGAAACAGGCTCAGAAATGGTTCGATAAAGTTGGCGGTGATCTCGACGGGATCATCGCGAAGAAGCTAGATTGTCCCTATGCTGCCGGCGAACGAACGGCCGCGGTGAAGATCAAACAAATTCGCACGGTCGATTGCGTGGTCGGCGGCTTTCGCTACGCCACCGGCGAGCGGGTTATCGGGTCGCTGCTCCTCGGCCTTTACGACGATGCTGGCCTGCTTCATCACGTTGGTTTCACTTCAGCTTTCAAAAAAGAAGAGAAGCTCGCTCTAACGAAAAAATTCGAAGCGCTTAAGCAGCCGCCCGGTTTTACCGGCAACGCTCCCGGCGGCCCCAGCCGGTGGAGCACGGAGCGAAGCGGTAAATGGGAGCCGGTCGATCCAAAAATCGTGGTCGAAGTAACCTACGATCACTTTACGGGCGCGCGATTTCGCCACGGGACGAAAATCGTTAGGTGGCGAAAAGACAAAGCGCCACGGCAATGCTTGCTCGATCAAGTCGAGCATCGTGAAGGCAAATCGCTCGCGCTGCTTTAACGGGACCAGCTCGGCTCAGTGATTTTTCCCAACCCGTCGAGAACTTTCGTTCTCCGACTGCTCACGGTGTCGAGCATGTAAAGCGCGCCACCTTCCGTGAAAATCACATGCCTTGAATCGGCTCCCCAAACCGGATCTTGACCCGTGCTCAAGGTCCGTGTGCCACCGCCCTTCAGGTCCAGGATCGAGACTTGGAAATCGCCGCCGCTCCGGACATTGAACGCGACTTTCGTTCCATCCGGTGACCAGTTCGGTTCGGTGCAATAGCCGCGGCCGGTAGAGAGCAATTGCCCGCTCCCGCCGGACGACGAAATCCGGTAAAGCTGTGGCGAACCGCCCTGGTCGGACGAATAGATGATCTCACTTCCATCCGGCGACCATGTCGGCCCGGACTCGACACCGCGCGTCCGAGTCAATCGTCGCGCGCCACCGCCGTTTGCTCCGACTGTGTAGAGCTCGGGGTTGCCGTCTTTGCTAATCGTTAGGGCAAGTTCACTTCCGTTAGGCGAAAAAGCGGCGCCGCTGTTCGTGCCGGGAAAATTCACGATCCGGTTGCGCGAGCCGCTTCCCAGATCAATCACATAAACGTCTGCATAGCCGCTTTGATAACCGGTGTAGGCAATGCGCCGACCATCGGGGCTGAACGACGGGTGCACGCTGATCGTATTGTCGTGCGTTAATTGGCGGACGTTGCTTCCGTCAAAATCTGCCACGTAAACTTCTTTCTTCCCGCTGCGCGTCGCGATGAAAGTGATCTTGGTTCCAGCGAGGCCTTTGTGACCGGTCAACGTCTCGATGATATCGTTGGCGAATTGATGCGCGTTCTCGCGCGGACCGGCAGTGTAGGTTTTCGACAGAACTGTCCCGCCGCTGTGATCAACCACCTGGCCTTGCAGATTGCCTGCGCTCGCCGTTCCGCGAACCGTATAAGTGCTGTTTGCGCCACCGAGGGTGAAATAGCCGGAAAGCGTTAGATCGTTTTGCACGATCTTCGTCGCCGCAGGGCCATCGGCTCCGCTCAAAGGTGTGATTGAAAGGTTAATCTGGTCGCCTTTGCTCACCGTGATGGTTGGCACGTCCTCGGCCGCGCGAGCCAGCCCGATCGTTAGGCAAAAAATCATCGCTGCTGCCCTGGCCAAACTCTGAAATCGAAAATCGGAAGATCTACTCATCGCTTAATTTAGTTCGAAGTTGATATTCACATCATAATAGTCGTCGCCCAAACCCGAAGGCAAAGGGTCGACTTGTTTCACCCGCGCCGCAGCCGCCGTCACCGAATCATCCACGACCGGATTGCCGGAGGATTTCGAGATCGAGTAATCGGAAATACGTCCATCTTTGGAAATCCGAATCCGCAGGAGAACCGAAAGTTTCGCGCTATGCACGACGGAAGTCGGCTGTACCCACTCGCTGTAAAAACGATCGTGCAACATGTTGCCGTACCAGCCGAATTCCGAGGCCCCACCCGCTCCGGAGCCTTTTCCACCAGAACCGCCACTTCCTTTCGATTTCCCCTTCTCGCCGCTGCCCGGCGGTCCTGCCTTCTCAGCTGATTTTTCAGAAGGAGATCCTTCTTCGCCGCTCTTTTCCTTTTCCGAAGCGGTTTTCGCTGCCGCCTTCTTCTTTTCCGTTTCCTTCGCTGCCTCTTCCGCTTCCTCATCTGGCGTTGATTTCGGTTTCGGAGTCGCCTTCTTCTTCGGGGTCGGTGTCGGCGATGGTTTCGGCTTTGGCTTTGGAGTGGGTTTAGGCGTCGGCCTCGGAGTCGGCGTTGGCGTGGGTTTGGGGGTGGCTGTCGGTGTCGGCTTGGGAGTTTCGGTTGGCCGCGGCATTTCGGCGGGCGTTGGAATCGGGATCTCTATTTCGCTCCTCGCGACCGGCGTAGCTTGCGGCGGTGGCGTTTCCTCAATCGGTTCGGGCGTTTCGACCGGCGCATTCTCCGGTGGGGGCGTAGCCGGTTGCGAGCTGGCGGCACTTTCCGCACCAGCGCCGCCTTCCATCCAGACAATATCCTTTGGCGTGCGCTGCGGGGCGCGACTCCACCAGAGCAAGCCTACCAATACGATCACGTGGATCAGCCCGACGATGGTGACGTTGCGCCAAAAACGCGCGTCGCGAGTCATCGCTATTTCGGTTCTTCCTGCGTCGCGATCCCGACCTTCGTGATGTCGGCGCGCTGCAAAGCATCCATTAGACTAACCAGTTTTTGCACGGGCAAGGTTCGATCCGAGCGGATGATCACTGCCACATTCGCATCAGCCTGCTTCAGAGCAGCCAGCCGGCTTTCCAGCGCCGTCGGTTCGATCACCTCTTCATTTAACCTAACGATCCCGTTGCGATCGATCGAAAGGGTTTGGACCGCGGCTGGATTGATCGGAGCGTTGGTCGTGGCGCTCGAAGGAATGATGAGCGTCTTGCTGTTCTCCAGCAAAGGGGTAGTGATCATGAAAATGATCAGGAGAACGAAGGCGAGGTCGAGCAACGGAGTGATATTGATCTCCGAGAGGGTCGAGAGCGACGTACGATTGGAATAGCGGCGCATATCAGATTGTCGTTCCTGCCCTTACCTCTGGAATGACGCCAGCCGGAAACGCTTTATTCATCGGCGAAACTCGGAAACGCGCGCGCCGTGCTCGACATATTTGTGCTCGAACTCCGACGCGAGCTCCGCTGCAAAGTTATCCATCTCCACGATCATCCCGCGGATACTGGTGACGAGAAAGTTGTAGCCAAACATTGCCGGGATCGCGACGCAGAGAGCGGTGACGGTGGTGATTAGTGCGCCAGAAACGCCTGGCGCCATCGCGGCGAGATTGGCCGAGCCGGCTTCCGCCACGCCCGTAAACGTATCCATCACTCCCCAAACCGTTCCTAACAATCCCAGGAAAGGCGCGCCGCTAACTGCGGTAGCGAGCAGGATCATCTGCGACTCGAGCTTGAGGGCTGTTTCTCCAACGGCGCGCTCCATCGCGGCGCTCACTGCGTGCATTTGTGCCGGCGTGATCTTGTCCGCGATTTCAAGACGGGCTCGAAAAGTCTCGTCGATTTCCGCCGAACCGAGGAGGTGGAAGGTCAGCTCGTGACACCCGGCGCGGTAAACTTTGAAAACCGGAGAACCTGGAAAACGCGCATCGGATTCAAACATGCGCAATGGTTGTCGGTCCTGTCGGAAGGCGGCCAGAAAACGATCGCTCTGTTTCCGAGCAAACTGAATGACGCGCATCTTTGTTACCATTACCGACCAACTGAAGATCGAAGCGATGGCGAGGAGCAACAGCACCATCTTTCCCGCGATGGTGGCGTGTTCGAATGAGAAGACGAGCCCACCAGCCGCGAGGAATTGCAGCGGGAAAATCAGCGCTATCATTCCAGCTTAGTAATAGCGGAACTCGCGCGAAACGAAAGCCTGTACGCTTCGCCCTGTTGACGCTTCGCCGTGCGAAGCGCGGGTCTGCGCGTGGCTCGTGCAAGCGTCACCACCCTTCGCGCCTCTCAGAGGGGGGCACCTACAAGAGGAAGGCGCTTTACAACGTCGCCGCTCGTCGATTGCGGAACTTACCCACAATAATAAACGCGAGCCCGATCACGATGAGGAAGAAAGAGAAAAACTGCCCGCGAGTGAATCCGGCGATCAGCGAAGCGTCCGGCTCGCGAAAGTATTCCACCACAATCCGGAAGACTGCATAGCAGACGAAGAACAAGCCGGTCAGGATACCGTCGGGTTCGCGCGTTCGCGTCCGCACCAGCCAGAGAATGGTGAAAAGCAAGACACCTTCCAAGAGGGCCTCGTAGAGCTGCGAAGGATGGCGCGGGGTCAAAATCGGACGCAGCACCTCGCGAAGCTGCGGCTGGGAATGCAGCCCGCTCACGGCGTCCTCAATGTTCGTTAGGCTAGGATTGACCTTTTGCACCGCATCGAGAGCGCGCACGGCCTCCTCCGTATTTCTAACTTCTAGCAATTCCTTCGGGAAAAGCATTGCCCACGGCACATGGGTCACCCGGCCGTAAAGCTCACCATTGATGAAATTAGCGATCCGCCCGAAGAACAACCCGATCGGAGCCACTACGACGAGATTATCGCCAAGATTGGTCCACGAAATCTTGTGCCGCCACGCGTACCAATAAGTGAAGACGATTAGCCCGATCATCCCGCCGTGGCTCGACATTCCCCCTTCCCAGACACGCACGACCGAAACCGGGTCGCGTAACATTTCCGGATGATAAAAGAGCACGTAGCCGAGCCGGCCGCCCAACATCACACCAAAAAGCGCGGCCCAGGTGATGAAGTCAGCGACCTGTTCAACTCGCAATTGCGTGTAGCCGCGTTGCGCGAGCACGCGCAGCAACCAATAGCCACAAGCAAACGCACCCACGTAGGCCATTCCATACCAGCGGGGTCCGAAACTGCCCCACACGTGAAAAATATATGGATCGAGATCGTGCAGGTAATAGGCAAACATCCGGGCGCGCGAGTTTCCGCGAGATTGCGACAGGCAGCAACCCTCGCCGCCCGGCGACTATCTCGCTGACAATTTGCTGTTCCGTGCGCGCGATTCCTCGCGCCCGATTGCCAGTGTCTCGCGCAAAAACGGCGCGGTCCGGCTGATTCGATTTTTCGCTACTTCCTCCGGCGTGCCGGCGGCGACAATCTCTCCGCCTAACGAACCCGCTTCCGGCCCGATATCGATCAGATAATCCGCTTCCGCGATAACGCTCAGGTTGTGCTCAATCACGATGACTGTATTGCCATCATCGACCAATCGGTGAAGCACATTGAGGAGCAACTCCACGTCTGCCATGTGCAATCCAATGGTAGGTTCTTCAAGAAGATAGAGGGTTGATTTGGGTTGCCGCATTTTGCGCAATCGCTCGTGCCGCGCGCGCCCGAGGCCACGCGTTAGTTTTGTCGCGAGTTTGAGCCGCTGGGCCTCGCCGCCGCTCAGGGTCGGGCTGGGTTGGCCGAGTTGCAGATATCCCAGGCCGGTTTCGACGAGGAGGGAGAGCGGCTGCGCGATTTTCGGGTTGGCGGCAAAAAATTCCGCGGCCTGCGCGATCGTCATCTTCATGACGTCGCCAATGCTGCGCTCGTGGTAGAGCACTTCGAGCGTTTGTGCGTTGTAACGTTGGCCACCGCAATCCTCGCACGGCACATAACTGCTCGGCAAAAAGCTCATCTCGAGCTTGAGCGTTCCCTGACCGCCGCAGGTCTCGCAACGGCCTCCTTCGGTGTTGAAAGAAAAACGGCTCGCGCTGTACCCGCGAACGCGCGCGACTGGCAACTGCGCGAAAAGATTCCGGATTTCATCAAAGACCTTGATGTAGGTCGCGGGCGTCGAGCGGGAAGTTTTGCCGATGGGCGATTGATCGACTTCGTAGACCGCTTCGAGCGCGTCTGCGCCAAGCATCGTTGGGGCAAACCCAGCTCGCTTGGCGGAATTCCCCAGGTGCTGCTGCACGGACGGGAGAAGCTCCGTTCGCATCAGGGTGGATTTTGCCGGAACCGGAGATGCCCGTGATGACGGAGAGGCGTCCGATCGGAAAACGCGCATCGATTTTTTTCAAATTATTTGCCTTCGCGCCGCGGAGCTCAAGCCAGCGCTCGACTTCGCCTAACGAACGGCGAGATTTCCGCACCGGATGACAAAGCGGCGTGCGCAAACAGCGCCCGGTCTGCGACTGCGTGGCCTGTTCGATCTGGCGCAACGTACCCTCCGCCACCACTTGACCGCCATGGACCCCTGCGCCTGGCCCGAGATCGATAATGTGATCGGCGCACCGCATCGTGGCCTCATCGTGCTCGACGATGACTAACGAATTCCCTTTTTCGCGCAAAGCAGTGAGCGTTTCGAGTAACCGAACATTGTCGCGCGAATGCAGCCCGATCGTCGGTTCATCGAGCACGTAGAGCACGCCGCGCAAATTCGAACCCAACTGGGCGGCCAGTCTGATGCGCTGCGATTCGCCGCCGCTCAGCGTCTTGGCCGAACGGCCGAGCGCCAGATAGCCGAGTCCGACGTTGTCCATAAAGCGGAGGCGCTGCTCGATCTCTGGCACAAGATCGGCCGCGATTATTTTTTGCGTGCCGCGAAAACGCAGCTTGCCGATTAAGCTGAGCGCTTCGCCGGCCGACCGCGCAGCGAAGTCATCGATCGTCTTCCCTTGCAACCGAACATGACGCGCCACCGGGTTCAAACGCGATCCGTGACATTCCGAACAGGGAATGGCTTCGCCTTCATAGACTGATTCGAATTCGCGCTCGGCATTTAGCTCGTTGTTGAGCATCGACTCGCCCGTCTCCTCGTTGTGCTGCAACTTCTCGTTCCAGATTTCTCCAAAACCGGTGCACGCCTCGCACCAGCCATGGGGCGAGTTGAATGAAAAAAGTCGCGGATCAAGTTCCTCGAAAGCGCGTCCGCAACCCGGACAACTCATCTCCGTGCTCATGACCGTGAGACGATTTTTCGCGTCGAGCAGATGCGCCGTGCCGCGGCCAATCTCGAGGGCGCGCTGCACGAGATTGCGCGCCTTGAGAATGCGTTTCGCATCAATCATTCCAACGACGGCGTCGATCGTGTGTTCCTTGAAACGCTCGAGTTTGCGAAACTGCGCAACCGGAATCAGCTGGCGATCGACATAGAGCGTATCGAAGCCTTGTCGCTCCGCCCAGCGCGCGACTTCGGTGTGAAATCCTTTGCGCGCCTTGACCAGCGGCGCGAGCACCTTGAGCGGACCACGACGTGCGGCGGTTTCTACCTGCCTAACGATCGCAGCCATACTCTGCTTTTCCACCGGCAGATCGCAGTCCGGGCAATATTGTGTGCCGGCCTTGGCGAAAAGTAGCCGTAGAAAATGGTAAACCTCGGTGACTGTTGCGACGGTTGATTTTCCGCCACCCCGCGTGACCCGCTGTTCGATCGCCACGGTCGGCGGAAGACCTTCAATCAAATCGACATCCGGCTTTTCCAGTTGCTCCACGAACTGCCGCGCATAGGGGGACATGCTATCGAGAAAGCGGCGCTGTCCTTCCGCGAAGATGAGATCAAAAGCGATAGTTGATTTACCCGAGCCGCTGAGGCCGGTGATCACGACCATTTTGTCGCGAGGAATCGCAAGCGAAATGTTCTTGAGGTTGTGTTCGCGGGCGCCGTGGATGGCAATGGCGTGATTGGGCGGCGCTACCACTCTGGGGAGCGCGGGCGCCCCGCCCGCACCATTCGCCTCGCCGAATGGCTCTTCGGCAGCGCGCAAGAGTGGTTCATCGTCGTTAGGCAACTCGTAGCGGAAAGATGTTTTCGGCGAGGCGCCGAAAACAGCGGGCGGGGCGCCCGCGCTCCCCAGACGAGAATTCAGAATGTCACGCAGATACTGCCCGGTATAGGAAGACTTAACTCTCGCGACCTCTTCCGGTGTGCCGCTAGCGACAACCTGCCCGCCTTCTTCGCCACCTTCCGGACCGAGATCAATGATCCAGTCGGCGCATTTGATGACTTCGAGATTGTGCTCGATCACCACGATTGAATTGCCCGCTTCAACCAGGCGTTGAAATAGCCTAACGAGAAGCGCGATGTCATCGAAATGAAGACCGGTGGTTGGTTCGTCGAAGATAAACAGATCGCCATTTTTCGCCGCGTCGCCGCCAACATCGCTAAGATGCTTGACCAGCTTGAGTCGTTGCGATTCACCTCCGGAAAGTGTGTTGAGCGGCTGACCGAGACGCAGATAGCCGAGGCCAACTTCTTCCAGGAGAGTGAGCGGTCGGGCGAGCGTGTCAGCTTCGCCGAGCGTCGTGAAAAACTGAACGGCTTCACTAACGGTGAGTTCCAGAATTCCATGAATCGAATGCCCGTCCAGTTTCACCTTGAGCACATGCGGCTGGAAGCGTCGTCCCTCGCATTCCGCGCAGCGCACATAAAGGTCGCTGAGGAATTGCATCTCGATTTTCTCAAACCCGGTCCCGCCACAGCGCTCGCAACGTCCGCTTCCGGAATTGAAGGAAAATGCGCTCGCGGTCAGTCCCTGCGCCATCGCTTCCGGCCGGGCGGCAAAGAGCTCACGAACGCGATCGTAAACTCCAAGATAGAGAATCGGAGTCGAGCGCGGTGTGCGGGAGAGCGGGCTTTGGTCGACCATCACGATATCGCCGACGCGATGCGCTCCAGTTACGCTTTTGCAGGTGCCAGCTTCTTCGCTGCCCGAACCGCGGGCACGGAGAAGATTCTGGTAAAGGACTTCGTGAATCAGGGTCGACTTTCCTGATCCGGACACTCCGGTTACGCAGGTGAAGATGCCTAACGGAATATCAGCGTCGATATTCTTAAGGTTGTGCTGCGACGCTCCCTTGATCTTGATAGCCGCGGATGGTTTGCGCCGCGCTTTGGGAAGGGGGATCCGCTTTTGCCCGGTGAGGTAATCGCGGGTAAGGGACTGGGGAGCGCACGCGCCTCGCGTGCCGGCGATGGCGCCCCCGCCATCGCGAACTTTTCCTTCGCGCGATGATGTTTTCGGCGAGGCGCCAAAAACTGCACGCGAGGCGCGTGCGCTCCCCAGAAAATCTTCGAGCGAGCCGTTGTAGACCAGCTCGCCGCCTTTTTCCCCGCGACCGGGACCGATATCGAGCAGATTATCCGCCGCGCGGATGATTGCTTCCTCGTGTTCGACGACGAGCAGCGTGTTGCCCTTGTCGCGCAGATCGTGCATAACCTTAACAAGCCGCCCTACGTCGCGCGGATGGAGACCCACACTCGGCTCATCCATGACGAAGAGCGTATTGACGAGCGAAGCGCCGAGGCAGGTGGTGAGGTTGACGCGCTGCACTTCGCCGCCGCTCAATGTCCGGGTCGAGCGATCCAATGTGAGATAGCCGACTCCGACCTCGCAAAGGTAACGCAGACGCGTCACGATTTCCGCGCGCAACATCGCCGCGGCGGAGTCGTTAGGCAGAAGGGTCAGGCTGGTGAGAAACTCCCGGGCCTGCGAAATCGGCAAACCCGCAAACTCAGGCAGCGTGAACGCCACCTCGTCGGCGGTGACGAGGCGATAATTGAGCGTTTCCGGCTGAAAGCGCCCGCCCTGACAGCTCGGGCAGCTCGTATAAGCGCGGTAGCGGCTGAGCAAAACGCGCACATGCATTTTGTAGGTCTTGCTCTCCAGCCATCGGAAAAAACCGCGCACGCCGTACCAGCGATCGTTCTCGTAATCGTCCTCGGTAAATTCGCCTGCGCCCTTCTCGCCGTTGATGACGAAATCCTGATCGCATTTGGGCAATTCCTCGAAAGGAAGATGCACGTCGATCTCCGCCCGCGCGCAGGCCCGGAGGAGGTCCTTTTGCGATTCGCCCATTTCTTCACCACGGAAAACTCGCACCGCGCCCTGCGCGATGGAGAGGGCCCGATCGGGAATGGCGCGATTGAGATCGATCGCAATCGTGCGGCCGAAACCGCGGCACTCCGGGCACGCGCCTAACGGATTGTTGAAACTGAAAAGGCCGGGCGTAGGCGGACGAATGTCGAGATCGCAATGGGCGCAATGCCAGCCGGTCGAGAAAGGATGCTCTTCCTTCGTCTCGAGATCGATGAAGTTGATCTTGTCCTTGCCAAAACGAAGCGCGGTTTCAATTGACTCGACCAGGCGTGCACGGCCATCTGCCGAAATCGTCAGGCGATCCTGGATTACCTGGACTCGCGCGCCTAAACGCACTTTTTTGTTTTCGCCGTCGACCCGGACGACCTCGCCATTCAACCAGACGCGCAGATAACCCTGTTGTTGCAGAAAGGCGAAAAATTCCGCCGGGTCGGCCTTGGCCGGCACTGCCACCCAGAATGTGATTAGTCCCTTCTTACCCTGACAACGCTTCGTAATTTCGTCCGCGATCGACTTCGCTGTTTCCGGCCGGATCTCGCGTCCGCAACTTGGACAAAAAGCTCGCGCTACCCGCGGCATGAGCAGCTTCAGATAATCGTTGATTTCGGTCATCGTCCCGACGGTCGAGCGAGAGCTCTTGACCGGGTTCGATTGCTCAATCGCGATCGCTGGGGGAATTCCGCGAATCTCGTCGACTCGCGGCTTGTCCATCCGCTCCAGAAATTGCCGCGTGTATGGGCTGAAAGTTTCGACGTAACGGCGCTGTCCTTCCGCGTAAATCGTATCGAAAGCGAGGCTCGATTTGCCGCTTCCACTCGGCCCCGTCACGACGGTTAATTGCCCGAGCGGGAGATCCAAATCGAACCCGCGCAGATTGTTCTGGCGGGCTCCGCGAATCTCAATGCATCCGCTCTCCGCGGGCGCTGTGACGCAGGGTTTTTTGCCGTTGGTGGAAGCCACCGACGACAATCGTTGCGCGCGTCAGAAAGCGCAAACTTTGCGCAGTCAAGAATGGCTGCGAAACTCGCGTCCGTGACGCTTAAGCCGGCGCGGCCGAAAGACTTCGAAGTTTGCGCACGATCCGGGGTAAAATTTCAAGCACCCGATCCAGCTCGGGCTCGGTGTTGTAGCGACCAAACGAAAATCGGAGGCTGCTTCGCGCCCGTTCGTTTGAGAAATGCAAGGCACGCAAAACGTGCGAAGGCTGCACCGCCCCGGTGGTGCAGGATGAGCCTAACGAGCAACAGATTCCTTCCTGGTCGAGTTTCATCAAAATGCCTTGGGCATCGACTCCGGTGAAAGCCAGGTTGGAAGTGTTTGGCAAACGCGCCGCGGGATCTCCATTTACCTGAACTTCTTCCAGGGTCGCGAGGAGCGTCGACTCAAACCGATCGCGCAACGCCCGGACCCGAGTGTTTTCTTCCTCAATCGTTTCAAGAGCGAGTTCGGCGGCTTTCCCGAGCCCGACAATGGACGGCACATTGTCGGTGCCGGCGCGCCGGCCGCCTTCCTGCGGTCCACCGACCATCATCGGCTGGAAGCGCGCCTTGCGATTAACGTAGAGCGCGCCGACCCCTTTCGGAGCGTGAAGCTTGTGTCCGGAGAGGGACAGGAAATGAATTGGCAACCCGGACAAATTGATCGGCATTTTCCCGACTGCCTGGACCGCATCCGTGTGAAAGAAGACACCTTTGCTTCGGCAAAGATCGGCGATTTCGGGCAGTGGAAAAATGACGCCGGTTTCGTTGTTCGCCCACATCACTGAGACGCAGGCGGTGTCAGGCCGGATGGCACGCTCCAATTCGCCCAGATCAAGGTGACCATGGTCATTGACCTCGACGACAGTAACCTCACATCCGCGCCTAACGACTGCTTCGCAATAATTCAGAACGGCATTGTGCTCGACTGAAGTCGTTACGAGATGGCGGCGCTCGGGCGACATTTGCAGCGCGGAATGGATCGCAGTGTTGTCGGACTCTGTTCCTCCACTCGTGAAAACGATTTCGCCAGGCTCGCAGCCGAGGAGCGCCGCCAGGCGCTCATGCGCCAGGTTGGTCGCTTCTTTTACTTTGGTGCCAAAACGATGCGAGCCGGATGGATTGCCGTACTGCGTCGTCAAAAACGGCATCATTTCTTCCAGCACGGCGGGATCGACCCGGGTGCTGGAATTGTTATCGAGATAAATAACTTCGGATTCGGCGGGCATTGGTTAAACAGGACCTTGAACCGCGCGACCGCTATTCCTCGGCGCGGGGCTCGGCTCCTGGATGTTGCGCATGGTGATGCGTCCAGCGGAAGTATAAATTGCGCAAATAAATCGGCAATGGCAGGGCGGTCTGCAGGATGCCGACGGAGTCGTGCCGATAAATCGCAAAATAGCTCAGAGTCAAAATCGAGCCAATCGCACTGCATTCCCAAAACCCAATCGGAATCACGCTCTTCTTGGCGCGCTCTGAAGCGATCCACTGAATCACAAAGCGTAAACCAAAAATGATGCTGCCCGCGAGCCCGACGAATTTCCACGGATTGAGTGTGATGTGCAGAAAGTTAGCCGCGGCGGTGAGATCGGAGACATTCATAACGGGCCAACGGTTGGGCAGAAGTCGCCGGGTTAACAGTTTTTTCTGGAATTCTTGCGGGCCAGATCGGCCTTGGCTGTTCAATAGCGCAAACCTCGTTAGAATCCCGGCATGGACTCCATTTGGGATCTGGCCAACTCGCACCTGCGCGATCTCGGGCTCTACGAACCCGGCAAGCCGATCGAGGAAACGGCTCGCGAATGTGGTCTGCGAGTCGAAGAGATCGTTAAGCTGGCTTCAAACGAGAATCCGCTCGGTCCTTCCGCGCAGGTGCGCGCGGCAATGCAATCCGCGATTGGCGACGCAAACTTCTATCCAGACGGCGGTGGCTTCTACTTGTGCCAAGCCCTCGCGCAAAAGCTCGAGGTCGCGCCTGAAAACATTATCCTTGGCAACGGTTCGAACGAAATCATCGAGTTCATTGGGCACTCTTTTCTCCGCTCAGGCACGGAGATGCTGACTTCGGAAAATGCTTTTGTCGCTTACCGCTTGGTGGCTTCCCTCTTCGCTGCCAAGTCTGTCGTGGTGCCGGATCGCGATTATCGTTTTGATTGCGAGGCGATTCTGGCGGCGATCACTCCCCAGACGCGCCTCATCTTTATCGCCAACCCGAACAATCCCACTGGCACCCTCCTTCAGCAGGAGACAATTAACGCTTTTATGGCGCGCGTGCCTAACGAAGTTGTGGTCGTGTTTGACGAGGCCTATTTCGAATATCTCGACAATCCGCCGGACACTTTGCAGTTCGTTAGGGCAAATCGCAACGTGATCGTGCTGCGCACGTTTTCCAAAATCCACGGACTCGCCAGCGCGCGCTTGGGCTACGGAATCGCCCGACCAGAATTGATCCGGGTTCTGCAAAAATCACGCGAGCCTTTCAATACCAACGGAATCGCTCAAGCCGCCGCAATCGCAGCATTGGCTGACGTTGCGCATCAGGCAGAAACGAAACGGCTCACAGACGAAGGCCGCCATTTCTTGGAAAGTGAATTTGCGGCACTCGGCCTGCCGTTCGTTCCGAGCGTGGCAAATTTTATTCTCGTGCAGGTCGGCGATGGCAAAGCGCTTTTCAAAAAGCTGCTTCGCCGCGGCGTCATCGTTCGTGCCTTGGGCGGGTACAATTTGCCGGAATGGGTCCGGATCTCCGTCGGAACAATGCCGCAGAATCGCAGATGCATCGCGGCCCTCCGCGAGGTGCTGTCGGCATGATTCCCGACGAGGCCACGGCAACCATTGCCGCAGTCTCGACTCCGCCAGGCGAAGGCGCGATCGCACTCGTTAGACTGTCAGGACCAGAGGCCGTCGCAATCGCAGACAAAATTTTTCGCGGGAAACAAAAACTCTCGGAAGTCCCGACCCATCTGCAGCAATTTGGCGAAATCATCGAAGGTGACGGCGCAATAGATCAGGTTCTGGTTGTGGTTCATCGCGCCCCCTCCAGTTATACAGGTGAGGACGTGGTCGAAATCAGCTGCCACGGCGGCGTTCTGGTGACCGCACGAGTTTGGGAGGCTTGCCTCCAGGCCGGCGCCCGGGCGGCTCGGCCGGGAGAATTCACGGAACGCGCCTTCTTGCACGGAAAAATGGACCTGACCCAGGCCGAAGCGGTGATTGACCTAATCCGCGCTCAAACCGACCTCGCCCTCCGCTCGGCCGCGGAACAACTCGAGGGGCGACTCGGCGAAAGAGTTACTCAATTGCGTGAAGACCTGGTTTCCCTTATCGCCCATCTCGAAGCCTATATTGATTTCCCGGACGAAGACATCGAGCCCGACGTCGGTGCCGACTTTCTCGCCCGGCTCGACCAAATCGGAAAACAATGCGACGCGCTTCTCGCAACCGCCGATCAGGGCCGCATCTTTCGCGAAGGCGTTCGCGTCGTCATCTACGGCGCGACCAATGCCGGTAAATCCAGCCTGTTCAATCGGCTTCTCGGTTTCCCGCGCGCGATTGTCAGCGAAACTCCGGGTACGACTCGCGACACGATTGAGGAGCTGATCAAACTCGGAGGCATTGCTTTTCGGGTGACGGACACAGCGGGGCTGCGGAGCGACACCTCCGGCCCGATCGAAGATGAAGGCATCGCGCGCACTGAACGGGCTCTCGCAAATGCCGATCTCGTCCTCCACATCGTGGACGCCAGTGAAGCGAAACCGACGGACTTCAAACCTCGAATCTCGCAAGCTTCCCAGCTCCTGCTTTTGAACAAAAGCGATCTGCCACCTCATCCGAACTGGAACGATAGTGACGCGCTGCACATTTCCTGCACGAAAGAGGATGGCCTGGCCGGGCTTGAGGAAGCAATCCTCGGCAAGGTCAGTGAAAAGCGCTGGGATGTCCCCGGCGCGGTGGCAATCAACGCGCGGCATCGGGATTGTCTGCGGCGCGCTCTGGCTGCCTGCGACGCGGCGCGGCTTGCCCTCGCCCAGAATCTCGCGCCAGAGTTCGTCGCGGAGGACCTGCGCGCTGCCCTTCAGGCTTTCGGCGAAATCATCGGCCAGACCGATACCGAGCAAATTCTCGACGCCGTTTTTGCGACTTTCTGTATCGGAAAATGAACCGCCTCACGAGCGATTGGTACGAGCGCCTCATCAGGCCGTTGCTTTTCTCCATGGACGCCGAAAATGCGCACCATCTTGCGATGAATTGTTTGCGTCGGGCGCCGCAAATTCCGGGTGCGCTTGCCTTCTTGCGATCGTTCGCGCCGCCGTCACGCCCGCTTCCCGTGTTTGGGTTAACTTTCCCAAACCCCATCGGCCTCGCCGCCGGATTTGATAAGAATGGCGTGGCCATCCCTGCGTGGGAGGCGATGGGGTTTGGCTTCGTCGAAGTTGGCACCGTTACGGCCCAACCCCAGCCGGGAAATCCAAGCCCGCGCATTTTTCGTTATCCGGCGCAACAGGCGCTGATCAATCGCCTCGGCTTCAACAACGAGGGCGCGGCCATCATCGCCGCGCGACTGCGCAAGCTGCGCGAAAGTTCTTACGCGCCGTCGATTCCAATTGGCGTGAACCTGGGCAAGTCGAAAGTCACCCCGTTGGACGAAGCGCCGGCTGACTATCTCCACAGCTTTCGCCAACTTCATTCCGTGGCCGATTACATCGTCCTCAACGTTAGCTCCCCAAATACGCCGGGCTTGCGGGATCTGCAGGAACATGCGGCGTTGGTCGCATTGCTGCGCGCCCTGACGGATGAAAATGCGCGACTTAGCCGGCCGAAACCGATTTTTGTCAAAATCGCGCCAGATCTTTCGGACCAAGCGCTCGCCGAGATTGTCGGCGCCGCGGAGGAGTTTGGGTTGGCAGGGTTGATCGCAACGAATACCACCCTCGACCATTCCACGATACCTTCGGAGATCGACCAAACCGGCGGGTTGAGCGGCGCCCCTCTTTGTGAGCGTGCGACCGACGCTGTTCGTTTTTTGCGTAGCCGGACGCAGTTGCCGATTATTGCGAGTGGCGGCATCACAGATGCCGCCTCCGGTAGAGAGAAGATCGCAGCCGGCGCCCAATTATTACAGATCTACACAGGCCTAATCTATAAAGGCCCGAACCTGATTTCCGAGTTGGCGGGAGCGGTATCGGCGCCGGTCCGACCGTAAACCGGCAGTATCCAGGCGGAAAAAGCGCGCTTTTTTAGGCAACCACCGAATTATGGGCACTAGATTTGCTATAATTACTATATCGCATGGCTCTAGTCTCGGCGCGGTTCCGCGCCCTCTTCTTCATCCTCGCAGCCCTCCTCAGCAGCGAAGCGCACGCTTCGCAGACGGCTAATCTTGCCTGGTATGCAAATCCCGAACCCGATATCGCCGGGTATCGGCTCTATTTCGGAACCGCCAGCGGACAGTACGATCAGGTACGTGACATCGTGTCACCCTTCTTGTCCGTGACCGGTTTGACGGACGGCGTCACGTACTATTTCGCCGTCACAGCTTATAACGTCGCCGGGGCGGAGAGCAGCCTTTCTAATGAGGTTTTGTTCACGAGCTCTCCCACTCCAACACCAACTCCGACCGCTACGCCGTCCCCAACCCCAACCCCCACGGCGACCCCCACACCGACACCGACGTCCACGCCAACCCCGACATCCACACCGACCCCAAGTCCAACCCAAACCCCAAAACCCACACCTACTCCTACCGCGACTCCGACTCCAACGGCGAGCCCCACGGCCACGCCAACAGCGAGTCCCACAGCTACCCCGACGGCGAGCCCGACCGCGACGCCCACCCTTACACCGACGCCAACTCCCACTCTGACTCCGAGTCCAACGAGCACACCGACACCAACCCCCAAACCAACGCCGACCCCGAAGCCGACGCCGAGCGCACCTCCCATCCCAACTGCGACCCCAAGCCCAAGCCCAAGTCCCGACGAGAAGCCGAGCCCGACCCCGCCACCTCAATATCTTCTCAACATTTCCACCCGCGTTCGCGTTGAGAGCGGAAACAGCGCAATGATCGGCGGATTTATCATCTCAGGAACCGCCGACAAGAGTATCGTCATCAGGGCACTCGGCCCCTCCTTGGCCGATCGAGGTGTCACAACAGTGTTAGCCGACCCGGTTTTGGAACTGTTTGACTCAACCGGCCAGATGATTGCCAAAAACAATAACTGGACCTCACTTGCGGCTGATACGGTTCCAGCAGGCTTAGAACCAACTAACCCGGCCGAATCAGTAATTGCCCTTAGTCTTCCCCCGGGCAGCTACACCGCGGTGCTCCAAGGTGCGAATAATTCATCCGGCAATGCGCTCTGTGAGCTTTTTGATCTCGCCCCAGCTAACTCCACCATCTTAAATATTTCCACGCGCGGACAGGTCGGTAGTGGCGACGATGTCATGATCGGTGGCTTTATTGTTGGCGGCACCGATCCCTCGAAAGTCATCGTCCGTGCGATTGGCCCGTCATTAAGCGCTGCCGGTGTCGCCGGAGCCTTGGCCGACCCAATCCTTGAGCTACACAACTCCGACGGCTCGCTCATTTTCCAGAACGATAACTGGCGATCTAACCAGGAAGAGCAAATCATCGCCTCATCCGTTCCGCCGACCGACAACATGGAATCTGCCATCGTTGCAACCCTTAACCCGGGTGCCTACACCGCTATTGTCCGCGGAGCCGGCGACACGACGGGAGTGGCCTTGGTCGAAGTCTACGCCCTTAACTAAGGGCAGGTGCGCACTGGACGCACTAAGACTTGCTGCATATCACGCCACGCACGGCACAAGATCGGATAAGTTAGTTGGTGGTAGCGATTGCAGGTCGCTCTCGGCCATTCGCAACTCATAGCCGAGTCGCTTTCCGAGCAACGGCCTGAGTTTTCATTCAGGACCGTAACCATTCCGCGGAAATCCGATCCGCGGGCGGCATAATACTGGCTACTATAGTGTTTATGGTATTTATGGCTCGCCTGAGGTATTTTCTGTTCCCGCTTTGCGCATTACTCCTCAGTTCTGCGCCCACCCACGGCGTCACCAGAGCGCCCCACGGCTTGTATGAGATTGGCGGAGACGCCTTTACCAATCCCAACATCAGTGGGTTGAGAGCAGAGCTTAAATGGTCGATGAGCAATCCGTCCGACGGGGTTTACGATTGGGCTAGAATCGACGGGTTAGTAGCAAACGCCGTAAAAAACCAGAAGCAAATCGGACTTACGCTCATCATGCTCTCCGAACCGCCCAGCTGGGTTACGGCGCTCCCTGGAGCAAAGACCTATACCGGTGGTCTAGCTGCCGAGCCCATGGTCATGCCTTTCGACCCCGTGGTTCGTCCCAAAATGATTGCCTACATTACCGCGCTTTGCCAGCACTTTGATGGTCAACTCGATTACATCGTCATGGGAGGAATGGGCTACAAAACGGAAAGTTACATGCCGTTGCCCTCTGACATCGGACTGGACATGACTATTGCCGACTACACTACTGCCTGGTCCAATTCGTGTAATCAATTGATCGACATCTACAACCAGAATCTTGTCTCTACTCCTTTTATCATGGCCGCTGGTGTTCCTTTCATCGATCCCGGCGCGGCCCCCGCGCTCACCGGCGTGCTCGATCACGGCCTGCTCTATCCGCAATTCGGAATCATGCAGTGGGGATTAAAAGCAACCAGTACCAACGGTTTCTTCATCAACAAATATATTCAGGATAACGCAGCGAATAGAGCGACAGGTTTTCAGATTGCGGGTAGTTCAGATGGGTCCGTGGGGGGAGATCTCCAGGGAACACTTGAACAGGCACTGATGGCGGGTGTCGATCTCGGGGCAGATTGGATAGAAATTTACGCGGTCGACGCGATGAATCCTCTTTTTGCTCCCCTTTTCGCGACGATCAATACTCTACTAACTCAAGGCCCTACTCCCACTCCCACTCCCACTCCAACTCCAACTCCGACTCCTACTCCGACTCCGACTCCGACTCCGACCCCAACGGCCACACCTACGCCGACTCCGACACCGACGGCCACACCAACTCCCACCGCCACACCAACGCCTACTCCAACGGCAACCCCGACTCCCACCCCCACGCCAACGCCTACGCCAACCGCCACCCCGACTCCCACCGCGACGCCAACGCCTACCCCAACGGCAACCCCGACTCCCACCGCCACACCAACGCCTACTCCAACAGCAACCCCGACTCCCACCCCCACGGCGACACCAACTCCAACACCTACTCCCACCGCGACGCCAACTCCCACGGCCACTCCGACTGCGACTCCAACTCCAACTCCAACACCACCCGAGCCAGAATTGCTTAATGTCTCAACCCGCGTTCAGGTGGACAAAGGCGATAGCGTCATGATCGGGGGCTTCATTGTCTCTGGGGGTGCGAGTAAGAATATCGCGCTTCGAGCCCTCGGGCCATCGCTCAAGAAGGGCGGAGTGAAGCATCCGTTATCTAACCCGCTGATTGAACTCCACGACTCGACCGGTAAGGTGATTGCCCTGAATGATAACTGGACTTCTCTCCCGCCCGGGACCGTAATACCCGAGCTACAGCCCAGCAGTCCGAATGAATCGGTTATTGTGGCTACCGTGCCACCGGGCAGTTATACGGCAGTCCTGCGCGGCGTAAACGGATCTACGGGAACTGGTCTCTGCGAGCTGTACGATCTGAATCCAGGCGACTCGAGCGTCCGTAACATTTCCACCCGTGGAAATGTAGGCATCAATGACGACGCCATGATAGGTGGCTTTATTGTTGGGGGCACAGCGCCCTCCAAGGTCATCATTCGGGCGATCGGCCCATCGCTGACCGCTGCCGGCGTCCAAGGAGCACTTCCGGATCCCGTCCTGGAGCTTCATGGCTCTGATGGCTCGCTCATTTTCCAAAATGACAACTGGCGAGCCACCCAGCAAAAGCAAATCACCGATACCGGTGTTGCGCCGACAAACGACAAGGAATCAGCCATTGTCGCTACGCTCGCCCCGGGCAACTACACGGCGATCGTGCGTGGGGCGGGCGATACCATCGGCGTCGCCTTGGTAGAAGTTTACGTCCTCAGTCAATAAGTGGCCACAAGGCCATCTTATTTGATTTGATAGACCTCGACTAACGAGACTCCCGTGGTGTTATTCTTACCCCGAATAACGGCGGTGTAACTACCCGGATCCAAAGTTACCAGAATGGCTGCTTCCTTGTCATCCGCCGGCGGGATTCCCGTCGCCTTGATACCCGCCTCATCATCCGATTTCCAGTCGTCATTCGACAGAATCAACTGTGAACCACGATAAAAATCGATGGTTGGATTAGCCAGCGCGCCATCAACTCCGGCGGCAGTCAAGCTCGGCCCCAGAGCGCGAATGAGCATTTGCTGACTGACCTGTCCGTCGACAATGAATCCTCCAATCAACGCAGTGTTATCGTCTGGGCCGACCACGGCGCGAGTAGAAATATTTACGAGATGGGTCCCGCTCGTCGATTCCAAGTCATAAACCTCAACCAAGCCGACCCCATTCGTTTTACCCCGCAAAATCGCCGTGTAACGGCCGGGCGCGAGAGTGGCAACGATCGCCGACTCTCGGGAATCGGTCGGGGTGAGCCCTGTGGCAGCGATCTCGGCTTCCTGCGTTTCCGCAAAATCGTCGTTGAAATCGAGTTGTGCGCCCCCCGCATCGCGCAGATCGAGCGTCGGGTCTTGCATGGCACCAACTACACCGTGCAGCGTGAGCGAAGGGCCCAATCCTCGAATAATAACGTGTTTGGTCGCGCTGCCCTGAATGATGAACCCTGCGATCATCACGCCGTCGCCACTTTGGACCAGCCCACGAGTAGAGATGTTCGTTGGCTTAGTCGATAGGTCGGGATTGGTGATTGTAACAACCGTAGAGGAAAGCGTTCCCAAGAACGCCCCATTTGTCGGGTCTGATAAACCGATTTCAAATTCGCGTGTAGGAGAACCGACCGGCTGGCTTATCAGAGGCACATTGATCGTTTGGCTAATCACGCCCGGACCAAACGTCAGTGTGCCAGTAATTGACTGATAATCACGTCCGGCGACCGCCGTCAGGTCGGATGTCGCGTAGCTAACGGAATAGGTGGTGTTCGGGTCCCCGATCCGTGAGAGGTTTACAGTCGCCGTGGCCACTCCAGACGCATTCGTAGCGGTGTAATTGCCTGATGCAAACTGGAAGGTGGTCGCATCGTTGTCGATAATGCTGACAGTCGCAACACTTGGTGTTCCGAGACGCACGTTCGAGCACGGCTGCGGATCACAGGGGCCGAGTGGGTTCGAAAGGGAGACCATGAAACTCGTCGTGCCCTCAGTCGCATTATTATCGATAATCGGAACAGTAATTGTTTGAGAGTTGACGTTTGGACCGAAAGTGAGTCGACCAGACGTGCGGGTATAATTGCTCCCTTCCATTGCAGTGCCGTTACTGGTCACAAAATCGACACTGATTACGTCATTGGGATCACCAATCCTTAACGCTTCTACAGTTAGAACCACAGCCCCAAGTCCCTCATCGACCGTGTAAGTGCCGGGGTTAAACCTAAAGGTCGTTGCGTCATTGTCGATGATATTGACCGTTGCGGTACTGCGTCCGCCGATAAATCCATTACCTCCGTCCGCTGTTAACGTTACAGTGAAACTGAGGGTGTTTTCGGGGATCGTGTCATCGATAAGAGGAATTTCGATGACCTTCGAAACTTCGCCGATTGCAAATGTGATGCTTCCAGTGCTGGAAATGTAGTCGTTTCCAGCAATGGCCGTTCCGTCCGACGTCGCGTAATTAACAGTCGCAGAAACATCCAAGCCACCGGATCGGGTTACGACAAGTTGGGCACTGCCCGCCCCCTCTCCAGCATCGAATGAGTCTTGGCTGAATCCAATCGTGGCTGTCGGCGAATCGTTGTCCAGGATCGTAATATTCGCAGTGTTATCAATGCCAATGCTGGCACTAGACGGCGAACCATCCTCTGCCTGTGCTGTCGCATCTGTCAAAACCACAAAGAAATTCTCGATTCCTTCGATTAGAGGATCATCAATTATCGAAACCGTAATCGACTTCTGAGTTTCACCCGAATCGAAAAATAGGGTCCCGGCGTTTATCGCTGTGAAGTCCTGACCAGCGGTCGCAGTGTTTGCAATAGTATGGTAATGCACCGTGATTGTATCGGACGGATTGTTTGCCCGGTTTACGGAAACGGTCATTGTGACAGCGCCCCCATTTTCCGCGACCTGATAATCAACCGGGCTGAACTGGACGATGCTCGAAAGATCGTTGTCGAGAATACTCACAATCGAAGTGCTTTGTGCTCCGAGAACGCTGCCGAAACTCGGATTACTGAGAGTGACTCGAAACGTTTCGGCGGCTTCGGTAAGATGATCTTCCAGAATTGGAACGAGCACCGTTTTCGAGAATTCGTTGGGCCCAAAAACAAGCGTGGTGGTGATCGGCGAAAAATCAAAGCCGGCATAGGCAGTGATTGGAGTTGCGGTAAAGTCTATTAACGATGACTCAGATGGATCACCATTAGGGATCAAGTTGACTGTTATTGCCGCATAAGGTCCGGCTTCCGAAACCGTGTAATTCGCGCTACTGAATTGAATCACATTGCCGAGATCGTCATCGGTTATAGTAATTTGCGTGGAACTAACGGGGCCAAGCTGTGCGACATCACTTGAAAGCAACGTAAGGTGAAAGGTCACATCGCCTTGAATCAGCAGGTTGTCTGGGATGTCGATCACAATGAAACCCAAATGCTCATTGTCGACAATTGTGCCCAAAACTGTGATGGCATCGAAGAAAAGTGTTCCGGAAGTGGTGATAAAATTAACTCCAGCCTCGGCTGTATCGCCCGCTCGTATCTCAGTCGTGAAGTCGACCTGAGTTGGACCAGTGGGGTTATAATTTCCGGTTCTGAACACGGGGATAGCGATGCTCCTCTCCGAGCCCTCGTGAACCCGAACGGTGTCCGTTAGCAGCTGAACGGTATTGACGCCGCTGTTATCGAAAATCGTTCCTCGGGTTGTCGATTGTTCTCCGATTCCCGTCAAGGAGCCCGGGTTAGACAAAATGGCGGTAACAAATTTGTTACCCTGGGCTTCCGGGCGATCATTGACTTGAACAGTCACTGCGACCTGGTCAATGCCCGGCGGAAAGCTTACGGTCTGGGTCGACGGTTCGAAAATGTAGTCGATGCCGTTGACAGCAGTATCTCCAGCCTGGCCCACGGTCACATCGACCGTCAGTGTCTGGTTCAGGTCGCCGCGTCGTTGGGCTGTAAGGACGAAAGAAAGCGCGGCGGGCGGTTGGCCGGGTCCAAGTGTTTCAACCGTGCCATAGTTAGCGGCCGCGAATTGGATGATATTGATTCCGTCACCGGTCCCATCATTGTCAGTAATCGTGACCGTTGTTTTGTTTGTACCCAGCGTTGCATTGGTCGGATTGGAAAGGGTAAGGGTGAATACCTCTGCTGGTTCAGAAACAAGGTCATCGATAATCGGAACTTGAATTAGTTTCGCCGTTTCATTCGGCGCAAAGGTGACCGTGCCCGAGGCAGCAATATAGTCCGACCCCTTTGTGGCTGACCCATCGGCGGTTGCGTAGTCGACTGTAATCGTGTCCTGGTTTCCCGGTGCTCGGGTAACCTGAACAACGATCGCCGCCGAGCCCACGTTCTCATTTACAGTGTAACTACTCGAACCAAGAAAGACAGTGTTTTCAGCCCGCGCACTTTGAAGAAAAACAGCGGGCAGGAAAACAAGGGCGGGGAGAAGCAGTCTGACGAATTTTTGCATGATGGGCCGTAAATGAGCGACGAGCGGCGCGGAGAGTCTCAGATTGCGAGAAGGCTGACAAGAATTAATTGCGTTAATTTGCCGTCTAACAAAATGCAACGAGCCTTCGAAAAGGACGAACTGAATCGGGACCGCGCGATCGACGTGAGCAAACCGTTGCCGATGCGCCATTTCGGCTGATCGAGGCTGCAGTTATTAACGAATCCGGCTACAACAGCCCAAACGAGGGCTCGCCTGAGACAGCGGAATTAAGCCGCGCGGTGGCGACGGCCGAGGCGGGTGCGGAGCTCGGCGAGGCGCAATTTCACTGCTTGGCAGTGCTGACGCTCGCGTGCGGCTTCGGCTTCGGGTAGTGCCTGCGCCTGGTAAGGTGAACGCGCTGGACGAAGACAGTTTTCTGCGAATTCATTTGCCGACGTCGCACGACGCAGATTCAACTCGGTCGTGTTTTCCTCCGCCTCGCGCAAGACAAGATTGCGCGCGGCAAGATAGGCATGGATTTCTGTGATCGCAGGGTTCGAGTCCGAACCAGCTGAATCGTAGGAGAGTTCCGAATTCGCGGGGCGCATTCTCCCATTTCCAGCAGATCCCATGCTGAATGAGCGCGACCGAAAAATTTTTTCAGGAAAATCGCATAACGAATTCTCAAAACCGAAACGGTGAATTCCCGAAGCTGGAACCGTGACGATTTTCACTGATCGCTTCTAAGAAGTAGAAGTATTTGAATGCTAGTCGTTTACACATTTCGGAGAAAGATGGTATGCGCTCTGCATAGGTATGACGCGTGCGGGTGGTCATTCTCCTTCTTTTTACCTCGGCCCTAACCACATATGCATCGACTCCGGTTGCAGGACGCTGGGAGGGTTCGGTTCAAATTCCCGGCAGCGCATTCAATCTGATCCTCGATCTCGATCAATCGGCCGCAAGAGAGTGGATCGGCTCGATTATCATTCCGGGCCTGGGCGTGAAGGGCGCGCCGCTGACAGAGCTGGCGATCAATGACTCTGCGGTTTCCGGTACAATCAAGGGGGCGCTGACCGGACCGCGAACCGGCAACACCTCGATAAAAGCGAGCCTAACGAGTGATGGCCGGCTGAATGGCGAACTGATCGCAGCCGGGAACATCGCGTCTTTTGCGCTGCGTCGGACCGGGTCGCCGCAAGTGGAGTTACCGCCCAAGAGCACGGTGGTGAGCAAGAACTTCGTCGGCGAATGGAAAGGCGACTATGAAATGGACGGATATCCGCGCCACGTCACGTTGACCCTCGCGAACGGTGAGTCAAACGGAGCTACTGCCCAGCTGACTGTCGTCGGCAAACGGACGAACAAACCGGTAGTCGACCTGGTTTCGGAAGAGAACGGGTTTCTCACGATTCAAGCACACGATTTTGGAATTACCTATGAGGGCCGGCTCAGCAAAGAGCTCGATTCCGTCAAAGGAACTTTCACCCTCGGTCCCTTCGAATTGCCGCTGACTTTGCGCCGCACACCGTGAAACCGCTACGCTTCGCCGCCGTCCTGCTCGTTTGCCTAACGGGAAATCTTTGCCTGGGACAATCGATGTTCCGCGGCAATCCGGCGCATTCCGGTGTCTACACGAGCGCGGGCCCGCGCCAGTTTCACCGGATCAAATGGAAGTTTCCCACTGGCGATCGGATCGTTTCGTCGCCGGTTTTGAGCGACGGCGCGATCTATTTCGGGGGCGACGACGGGAACATCTACGCGGTTGAAGCCGCGAGCGGACGTCAGCTTTGGAAACACACGACCGGCGGCCCGGTTCCGTGTACTCCGGCGATAGATAACGGCGTGGTCTATGCCACAAGTTACGATGGCAAATTCTACGCGCTGGATGCGAAGACCGGCGGTGTTCGCTGGAAATTTGCCACTGAAGGTGAACGCCGTTTCGAAGCCAAAGGCATTCATGGTTTGCAGCCGAAAAACCAAACGATCGCTGATCCGTGGGATGTTTTTCTCTCCAGCCCGATCGTAGCGCAGGGCGCGGTCTATTTCGGAAGCGGCGACGGAAACCTCTATGCGATCGACACCGCGACGGGGGAATTACGGTGGAAATTTCAAACCGGCGATGTGGTGCACGCTTCGCCGGCATACGGCAACGGGACGGTTTTTGTTGGAAGCTGGGACAGTTATTTCTACGCGGTCGACGCGGCGACTGGAAAAGAGAAATGGCGATTTCACGGCGGCGAAGATCCAACGGTTCACAATCAGGTCGGTTTTCAATCCTCGCCCGCGGTGATTGATGGCGTCGTCTACACCGGCTGCCGCGACGCGCAAGTTTACGCGCTGGACGCTGCGACCGGGAAAGAGAAGTGGCGTTTCGACAACGCGCTAAGCTGGGTAATCAGCTCGCCGGCAGTAAACCAGGGCAAAGTCTACTTCGCGACTTCCGACTCGAGTCTTTATCACGTAGCCGACGCCGCCACCGGCAAATCGGTCCTTAAGCAGCAAGACAAGGCCTACATGTTTTCGTCGCCAGCGATTGCGGGCGATGTCGTCGTGATTGGCGTCCTCAACGGAACGCTGCAAGCGCGTGACCTCAAAACCGGCGAGGCGCTCTGGAACTTTGAAACGGACAAATCAAAGGAAAACAAAGGTTGGGTCCTGACTAAGGACCGAAGTTTCAATGAACCATTCCTTTACCATTCCAATTGGCGAGAGGCGCCACTGGTGGCGGCGGATCGGCAGTTCGGAATCGGAGCCATTTTTTCCTCTCCGCTGATTTCGGACGGCGTCATCTATTTCGGAGCCACCGACGGCTATCTTTATGCGCTCGAATAAATCAATTTCGCTGAATCCAAAGAGCCGGGTGTTCGCATCCAATGAACAAAGCCCGATCGTTGGACCTCAATTGACTCCACCAAACCATCAACCCATTAACTGCCATGTTCTGTGAATCATTCTTGCAGGATCTTCGCATCGGTTTGCGCCTGCTGGTGAAGCACGAAACTTTTTTTGTCCC
>Ga0163162_10000890_pt1 | contig 27792 bp, 25 predicted proteins | sample S55metaG_FD_115310 | JGI IMG/M metagenome (GOLD analysis project Ga0163162, IMG submission 115310) | Switchgrass rhizosphere microbial communities from Kellogg Biological Station, Michigan, USA - S5-5 metaG | ecosystem: Host-associated > Plants > Roots > Rhizosphere > Soil | place: USA... | reverse complement strand
TGGGTGAGTGATCAGGTAGTCAGTTCGGGTGCGTTGCTGCTTCGGTCCCTGTTGAAACGATGGTAGTGGGGCGGCCGTCAAAAGACTCATTCGGGTTTGTTATTCAACCCATAACCGACCCGCAAAGCCATGCGCTGCGGGCTTTGCGCTTCAGGGGATACTCCGTTATGGGCATTGCCCGTACATCCGCGGCTGGTACAGTGAAGGCCAGATCAGCGAGCCCGGAAAGCTCGCAAGGGGAAGCGGATGTTGCAACTGACATTGCGTCAACTGCTGGTGTTCGAATCGACTGCGCGCAACCTGAGCTTTTCCCGGGCGGCCGAGGAAATGCATCTCACGCAGCCCGGTGTGTCGACGCAACTGAAGAACCTGGAAGAGCGTATCGGCATGCCGCTTTTCGAACAGATGGGCCGCCGCATCTTTCTGACCGAAGCCGGCCGTGAGGTTTTCAACCATGCGCGCGCGATCCAGCAGCAACTGACGTTTCTCGAGCGGTCGATCGATCAGTTGCGCGATACGAAGCAGGGCAAGATCAAGGTCTCAGCGGTGACGGGTACCGCCAGTCATCTCGCGTTGCAGTTGATCGCGAAATACACGCACGCGTTTCCGGGCGTGCGCGTGAACCTGAACGTGGCGAATCGCGAGTCGGTGTTGAGCGAGCTTGCCAGCAACGAGACAGATCTCGCCATCATGGGGCAGCCGCCCGAAGGCCTCGGACTCGCGGCCAAGGCGTTCATGAAGAATCCGCTCGTGGTCATCGCGCCGCCCGATCACCCCTTGGCGCGGCAGCGCGGCATTCCGCTCTCCGCGCTCGAGGACGAGACATTCCTGATGCGCGAGCCCGGCTCCGGCACGCGCCTCGCGATGGAGCGCTTCTTTGCCGAGCATCGCGTGACGTTCCGGCCGGGCATGGAAGTGAGCAGCAATGAGGCCGTGAAATGCGGCGTGCATGCGGGCATGGGCTTGTCCGTCGTGCCACTTCAGACGATCATGCCCGAGCTGGAAACGCTGCGCATCCGCGTGCTGGATGTCGAGCGTTTCCCGATCGTTCGCTACCTGTATGTCGTGCATCGCGAGAGCAAGCACCTCTCGGCCGCCGCCGATGCGTTCAAGGACACCCTGCTCGGCGGATCGGCGCTTGCAATCGACGACGCAACGTGACGCGTCAGCTCCAGTCGTCCATGTCGTGCCTGATCTTGTGGCGGTTTTCGATCAGTGTCTCGACGCTCGGTTCGTTGTTCATCGCGCGCTGGATCGCGAGCTTGGTCGCTTCGTAGTTCGTGCGGTACATGTCGCGGCGGTCGATGTTCGGGTCCTGCACGCAACGCGGGTCGATCCACACGAGGCTGATGATGCACAGGTCATTCGCCTGATCCTTCGGAAGAATGCCTTCGATCAGACAGTCGACCACGGCGTCCGCCGTCGCGGACTGCACGACGCCGCCGAACAGGTTCACCGTTTCCATGTCCTTCATCGTGACCTTCGGCACGATCATCGTGGCGGGCCGCACCATCTGGTTGCACGCGCGGATCGCGAACATCGCGGTATGGCCCTTGCTTTGCGCCATCATGTTGGCAAAGGCCTGGCCGACAGGACCATCGACGCGGCCGATCAGAATCTCGGGCATCGCGTCGGTGGCCTGGCCGGGAGCGGCGAGCACGGTTGCTTCTCCTGCGCGAAAAATCAGGTTGTCACTCATCGGGAAAGACTCCGGAAAAGACGATGAAAGGAAGGGGTGCGGCCCGTGGCTCCTGCATGACGACGTTACCGGGCAAGCAGCACTTCGCCTTTGCCGTCGACGGATATATCGCCTGCGAAGCGGCGCATCGAGGCGAGCGCGAGTTCGCCGAAGGGGCCGCCCTCGCGGGCGAGGCTACGCGACAGCAGACGCCAGAATACATCGACGTCGCCATGATTTTCAGCGAAACGGCAACCGGGGACGGTTTGCGCGCCCAGCAGAAGGAGCGAGCCGCGCCGCATCCCGTAGGCGAGATGTTCGCCGACCCCGCCGGCAATGCCGATCGTGCCCGCGACCATTCTCGACGCCGCGAACGCGCCGGCATTGCCGAATACGAGCGCCGTGCCGCGCCGCATGCGGTCCCCGAAGCGGGCGCCTGCGTCGCCGCGCACGATCAGCGTGCCGCCGCGCATGCCGTCGAGGTCGCCCGGCAGCGTGCCCGCGGCGAAGTCGCCCGTGTCGCCGCCGATTTCGACCCGCCCGCCGGCCAGCTGGCACGCGGTGAAGCTGCCGGCGTCGCCCTGGATGACGATGGTGCCCGCCGTCATCTGCGCACCGGCGAGATCGCCTGCATGACCTTCCACGATGAGATGCCCGCCGTCCATCTTCCAGCCGATGCGGTCGAAGCGCTGCATGTCGCCCGCGAACACGAGCGATGGCGCGTCAGCCGGAGTCGAAGCTTCGCCTGCGCGCACGTCGAACAAGTCCGCGAGCGCGATGCGCTCCGTTCCGTGCCACAGTGGCATTCGCTCGATTTCGTCGGCGGTGACGGCCGCAAGCGTTGCGGGGAGCAAGGTGCGCGCGTCGATGCGGAGCAGGGGCGCGTGCTTCACGCGCAGCGTAATGCGCTTCATGACGCCTCCCGTGCGCCGCACAGCTCGCGCAGATGAAAGTGAAACGGTCCGAGCTTGCCGCCGTAGTTGCCCGCTGCAATGCGCACGACGCCGCCTTCTGCGCCACGTGCGGTCACGGCTTCGATTCCCGCACGCATGGCTTGTGCGACATCGGCGTCGCTGAGCCCGTCGATGACGATTTCGAGCACGCTGCGTATGTCGCTGGTCAGCACGGAGCGCGGCGAGCGCTCGGCGAGCGTGGGGCAAAACGCGTCGTTGGTCGAGGCGGGAAGCGCGGAATATTTCGAGCCGACCTTCGACCCCGAGCGCACGACACCGCCCGGGAACGGCATGATCACGTTCGGCACGCGCCGCATCGCGTCAACGGCGGCCTGTGCCGCTGCGAGCGCCGCATCGGTGTCGCGGGCGAGAAAGAGCAGGTTGCCGCCGCCCACGCCCTTTATCACCGCGGTGGTTTCCTGCGCCACGAACTCGCCATCCATCACGGGCACGCGCCAGTAACGCACGCCGTCGATCATCTTCGAGATCTGCCAGCCGTCGCCGAAAAAGCGCAGGTTCTTCGCGAGCGCGATCGCTTCACCTTCTTCGATGCCGGCAAAAACTGCCGTCGTGGGACACGTCAGCACGCATTGGCCGACGCGGCGTTCGACCTGCTTCGCGAGTTCCTTGCCCGACATCGAGAAGATCAGGATCGCCATGCCGGGCCGGCCGTCGGGCGTCTCGCATGCGGGAATCTCGCGTTCGATGCCCGCTTCGCAGCCACACGCGATCACGGATGTCGCGAAGCCGGTCGCGGCCACCGCCGCATGACGGGCCCAGGTGGCGTCGCGCGCCGTGATGATGAGCCGCGTTGCCTTCATCGGGAATGCTTCGGCGAAGGTGTCGTCGATGCCTACGCCGTTGATGGCGAATGGCGCGGACACTTCGGCTGTCGTGTCTGTGCTTGCGGTGCCGCTCATGATTGCTGTCCCGATGGATCGTGGGGATCGTGGTGGTGCAGGCCGCACGCAGCCGGTAGCAGGCGTCCTCCGTTGCAGCACGAGCAGAGTTCGTCGCGCCCGATGGCGGCATGGCGGAAGTTGAGGGCAAGATGATGGTCGCTGTAGTCTTCGAGCGTGCGTTCGATGGACCGGTCGAATTCGGGCTCCACGTAGTGCGTGCCGCCTGCGGGCGTCGCCACGATGCGGCCGTTGCGCGCGACGAGTTCGCCATCCTTGAACACATACTCGGGCGCGGTGAACATCGCTTCACGGTCCGCGTTCTCGCGATAGACGGCGATATCGGCGGCGGCGCCCGCGTTCAGGCGGCCCCGCTCGCGCAGGCCGAGCAGGCGTGCGGGAGCGGCGCGCGTGAGGATCGCGATTTCATCGAGCGTGAGTTCGCGGGTCATGCTCCCGAGCGGCGACTGTTGCGCCACATCGGGATGGAGGCGGGCCAGCTGCTCGTCGCGGAACGACTTGTCCATGAGCAGGCGGATCAGGTGCGGATAGCTGGTGAACGGGCCGCCGTTCGGGTGGTCGGTGGTCAGCGTGATCTGCCACGGGTTCTTCACCATCAGGAAGAGTTCGAGCCCGATCGTCCATTGCAGCGCGTTCACGTAGCTTTGCTCGCGATAGCGAAAGGGCACGACGCCGCAACCCGCGTCGCACTCGATATCGCCCGCGATCCACTTGCGCGGCGACGCGTAGTCTGCCTGCCTGACCTGCTTCATGATGTCGCCGGAAGCGGTCACTGTTTGCCCGAACATGATCTGGCCGACATCGATCGAGATGTTCGGATTCGCGTTGACCGCATCCGCAATGCGCTCCGCCGCCGAAGAGAACTTTCGCGGCCCTTCGTTTCCGTAGCTGTGAAACTGGATGTGCGTGAGGTGCCCGGGCAGGCCCTGGAGCGCATCGATAGTGGCGAGCGTCGATTCGATGTTGCCCGGCACGCCCAGGTTGCTCGCATGGATGTGCAGCGGATGCGGCACGCCGAGATCAGTCAGCGAGCGCGCGAGCACGTTCAGCACCTGACGCGGGGTGATGTCGTAGTGAACGTGCGCTTCGTCCACGTCGAGACTGCGCTGGTTGAACTTGAATGCCGAGATGCCGCCGGGATTCACGACCTTCACGCCGAGCGCCTTCGTCGCGTTCATCGTCCAGCCGACATAGTCACGAATGCGCTCGAAATCCGTGCCTTGCGCGAGCATGCGCAGGAACAGCTCGTCGTTGCCGAGCATCACGTAGGCGCCGTGGTCGATGATCGGCGTGTCTCCCATTTCCAGGTGCGTATGGCGCGCGTTTGACGCGATCATCGCGGGCTCGAATGCGGCCGTGTAGCCCATTTCCGCGTACCGGTAGCCGGTTGCGAGCGTGCCCGGCGTGCACACGCCACAGGACGCGAGTTCGAGCGGGTTGCTGGCGGCTTCGCGGGTGCGCAGGCGATGGTCCTCGGGCATCAGCATGCGCGCGAGATTCACCTTGCCGCCGCCGATGTGCGAGTGCATGTCGATGCCGCCCGCCATCACGGCCATGCCGCTCACGTCGTATTCGTGACCGGCGCATTCGCCGGGCTTCAGCTCGACGATGCGCCCGTCGCGCACGCAGATGTCGGCAATCTGTCCGTTGACGCCGTTGGCCGGATCGAACACACGGCCGCCGCGCAGACGAAAGGTGCTCATGCGGCCACCTCCGCGAGACGACTGGCGAGGCTTGCTGCGACGTTCGTGACGGCGGGCAGCGAGTCCGCATACACCGGGGCGAGCGGCAATACCACGCCACCGTCCGCACGGAACATGTGGCCCGCTGAACCGATGCCCGGCGTCGATACGGGAATGAACACCGTTGGTCCGGAACGATCCGTACAGGCAGCAGTGAGCCCCGGATGGCCGAGCACGATGAGGGGCACGGCGGTTTCTGGGGGCCGCAGGTCGGCCGTGAAGCTCGCGATCCACAACAGCGCGTCGACCGCCTCGTCGGCCAGCAAGCGCGCGGTGTCATAGCGATGCGGTTCGTGCGCGAGCCCGCCGGGATGCACGCCGGTGCGCAGCGGCAGCCCCGAGAGCCATGTGAGCGTCTGGTTCACAGTCGCGCCGCCGTCATCGCCGCCGAGTGCGAGACCACCGGCGCGTGTCGTGCGATTGAGGGTCTTCAACAAGCGGTCGATGCCTTCCACCAGTAGCGTCGCATGCTCGCCGGGCAGGTCTGCGGGGGTCCAGATGATGGCCGTGTAACGTGCCTCGAGCATTCGCCTCACGAGCGCGGCGAGTTCCGGATGCAGGCCGCGCGGCGGTCTCGCGCTCAGGCTCGCGCTCAGGCTAGTGTTGAGCGCCGCGATCGTGTCGTACAGGTCGCCCTGTAGCGGGATCGCTCGGGTCGATACTCCGTCGGATGCAGTGCCGCTCAGCGCCGGATCGATGCCGCCGCCAACGAACACGATCTCGCGTTGCAGGGAGGCACGCTCACCGACACCGCAGCGCGCGAAGAACTCAGGATGGCGTGTGGAAGGCGCCGACGAACCGACGCACACGATCAGGTCCGCACGCGTGCGGATTTCAGCGAGCGTCGTCGTGAATGCGCCGCGGTCCTGAAGTGCCGTCAGTCCATGCATCAGGGCGCGGCCGTGCGCATGATCGACGATCGCCCCGCATGCATTGGCCAGCCGATACAGCGAGCGGGTTCCGGCCACGTCGGTCGCCATGCCTCCGAAAAGCGGCTGGCGTGACGCGCGAAGCCATCGCGCCGCGGCGTCGAGCGCCGCATCGACGGCTACGGGCTGTCCGTTCACGAGCGGGGTAGCCTGCGACGGAGCGCTGCCGAACTGCGCGAGCGCACGGGTCGCGCGAGGACATGTCGTGCCGGCTGGTTTCAGCGTCTCGCCCGCATCGACGCCGAAGCGGTCGCACAGCAATGCGCAGAACGGGCAGGTCCACGGTGGAGAGGAAAGAGTCGAGTTCATGCGCGCACTCTTGCAAGGCATGTGCCATGCAAGCGGCGTCAACGCTCGCGTGCGAATCGATGCGGGATCGCGCACTGCCGGCAGAGCATAGTGCGCCGCTTGCCGCGCGGCTGGCTCTACACACTGTAACGCAATGAAAGCGTGGCGAAGCGGGGCGGCCGCACGCATCCGGCATTGGCATGAAACGTGATAGTCAGCGTTGCAAGGGGTTCGATGCTCGTGTGGCCGCGGGAATGCGCCGGTCGTGAAGTGCGGAGGCGATGAGCCACGCGTCGGCGCCAGCGGCGTTCGCCGCGTGCAGGTCGTCGGCATGACGGACACCGCCCGCACCGACGATCATTCGCGCGTTGCCCGCACGTTGGCGGATAGCGGCAATGGCCGCGAGGTCGGGACCACTGAAGGAGCCGACGCGATCGAGCGACATGACGATGAGGCGCGAAGGCCAGTGCGACGCGTCGGTCCAGAAGGCGGCGTCGCCCAGCGGCACGTCGTGGCGCTGATCGAGGGACAGGATCGAGTTGCCGGGTATGTCGCGAGCCGTGTCGGCGCGCAGTGATTCGCTGCCGAAGACCGGGGTGACTGTCGCACCGGTTCCGTGCAACTGCGCAATGACGGCGCGGGCGGCAGCGGCATCGGAAAAGCCGGCATCGAGCCACAGGTCGATGCCGGGAAGTTCGCGGGCGAGGCGTGTGAGCGTCGCGAGTTGCGGCGCACCTCGCATGATCGCGTCGAGGTCCGCCACGTAGAGCACCGACGCGGCGCAATAGTCGAGCAGCGCCTGAGCCACGGTGACCGGATCGCTGCCGCTGCACAACTGCGATTCGAGCGGCTGGTAGCGGCTGCGTTCACCGCGTACCGCGTGGACGGCAATGCCGTCGAGCACATCGACTACCGGGATGATTTGCATGGGGAATGAGCGATGACCAAGGGGCTGTTGCACGAATATATCAGCGGAGCCGGTCGGGTGGATGCCGACGTGGCGCGCGGGCTGCCTTCAATGGGATGCGCGGCATCCGGTTTGCGGTCCGGTCGTGACCGAAATCGAACCGTGCATGACGCGCAGTGGTTCAGGTCTCATGATGTGCATGCCGATGTCCACCGGGCCCGATACGAAGAACGGAGCCGCCATGCCGCGTGATCTCGTGATCGGATGGGACATCGGCGGGGCGCATGTCAAGGCTGCCCGCATCGAACAGGGGCGCGTGAGGGACATCGCACTGGCAGGGGCTCGAACACGTCGATAACGCGGTTGCGCAGGCCGCGTCGCGATGGCCCGATCAGGCGCACGCCGACCACGCGGTGACGATGACCGGTGAAATGGCCGATCTTTTCGAGCATCGCGAGGCGGGCGTCGCGGCGATCGCCTCGCGCCTCGCGTCGCATTGCGGCGAACGCATCGCGTTCTATGCCGGTGCGGCCGGCTGGGTGGCGCCCGAATCGGTGGCGGCTCACTGGGAGCAGATTGCATCGGCCAACTGGTTCGCGACGGCTCAACTGGTCGCAAGCCGCCTCCCGCATGCGGTGCTGGTCGATATCGGCAGCACCACCACGGACCTGATCCCGATTCAGGACGGCCGGATCGTCGCGCGCGGCACGGATGACGCGGGGCGTCTGAAATCGGGCGAGCTGGTGTACCAGGGCGTGGTGCGCACGCCGCTCTGCGCGCTCGCGCATCGCATCAGGTTTTGCGGGGAGGTCTATAACGTGATGAACGAATTCTTCGCGACCACCGCCGATGTATATCGCCTGACCGGCGCGCTCGATCCGCTGCACGACCAGCAGCCCGCGGCCGATGGCGGTGCCAAGGATCGCAACGGAACCTGCCGTCGTCTCGCTCGCATGATTGGCCGCGACGCACGGGATGCGGCCGGGCACGACTGGGTGGATTTCGCCAACCGGTGGCGCGATGCCCAACTCGCTCACCTGTCGCTGAATCTGACCCGTGTGCTTGGCCGCACGGGACTCGCACACAACGTCGCGCTGGTTGCGGCGGGGTGCGGCGCTTTCCTCGTGGATGCGCTCGCTGAACCGCTCGGCCGGGACGTGGTGCGCTTCGATGCGCTGCCCGGCATCGGCATCGGCGACACGGTCCGTGGATGGGCGCAGGTATGTGCGCCGTGCGTGGCGGTCGGCATGCTGCGCGCCGATACGCGCGAGGCCAGCGAGGCGGTGTTCGCGTGAACCGCGTGAAGCTACGAATGGAGCGCTTATGTGGGTGGTGAAGATTGGCGGCAGCCTGAGCCGCGACCCGTTGCTCAAGCGCTGGCTGAGCGAGCTCTGCGACTTCGGTGGCGGAAGGGTGTTGATCGTGCCGGGCGGCGGCGGATTCGCCGACCAGGTGCGCGAACACCAGGCCGTGTGGGAGTTCGACGATGTCGCCGCGCACAACATGGCGGTGCTCGCCATGGCGCAGCATGCGTTGCTGATGCAGGGCGTGTGCCGCAATCTCGTTATCGCCGCCACCGATGCGCAGATCCTTCGCGCGATGCATGACGGCCGCGTCGTCGTCTGGGCTCCGCTCGACATGATGCGGCAGGAAGCGAGCATGCTGACGAGTTGGGATGTCACGTCCGGCAGTCTTGCCGCCTGGCTCGCGAATCGCCTGAACGCCGAGCGCCTTCTGATCGTGAAGTCCTGCGTGATCGAACGTTCGCACGACATTGCGCGACATTCGGCGGACGGCCTGCTCGATCGCCGTTTCGCCGAATTGACGCGCGACGCGCCATACCCCGTCGATCTGCTTAGCAAGAACGAGTGGCCGCGCATGCGCGACCTGTTGCTTCACGCCGCCGTGCCCTGAGCGACGGGCAGGCTTGCACCGCACAGCAACGCGCGCAGTTCACGCACATTCGCCGGATCGAGCCTGCCCGTGCGTGCGGCCGGGCAGACCGCCGTGCGAAACCCCGCGAAGTCCGGTCGCAATGCCCGCAAGCGGGGAAGGTCCGGCAGGCGCAGCGCGCCTGCAAGTCCGGCCATGACCTCATGGGCGCGCGCGATCTGCACCATGCGGTCGAGCACTGCAAGTGATACGCAGTGAAACAGGTTGCCGCTTTTCTTGCGTGCGGTGTCCGCCATGATGGCCGTGAAGCCCAATGCGCAAGCGTATTCGACGACTGAAAGATCGAGGCCGTCGTCTGCGAGCAGCACCGGGACCATGTTCGATCGCAACGCGCGCATGCGCCTGAGCGTCTCGAATGCGTGCGGCCCGGGCGGCACCCCTGCCTTCACGTAGTCCACACCGCATCGCCCGATCAGGCCCGCGTGATGTTCGATTGCCGCATGATTGCCCGGCGGGAGATCACCAATGGTCGCGCTGACCGGCACGCCCGGATGCACCGCGCGCAACTCGCGCACGATCGATTCGACGCGCGCCGCGGGCAACGCGCCGAGCGCACCCGCGCGCGGCTCTTTCAAATCGATGAGCGCTGCGCCAGCGGCGGCGGCCTCGCGTGCCTCGTCGAGGTCACGCACACTGATGAGCAAGCGGATCATGAAGCCTCCTGTGCGCACGCGCGTTCATAGTGGGCGCGGGCAGCTGCGTGGCTCTGTTGATAGAACCTGCCGACTGGCGCCGCCCTTGCACTGCGCGCCTTCAGATGAGTGACGTCGAGCCAAAAAAGCGGCAGGACCTTCCTCCGCTGCCCGCGAAGGAAACCGGTCCGCGTTCGGCAACTCGACGGCGAGCGCGAGCGATTCCTTGACGCAATGGCCCGGGCCCGTCGTCGCCCGAGCCAGGTGCGGTTGCCAGTGGGGCCTTCGGTGGTGAGTTTCATCGGGCTTGGTCATGTAGAACTCGCTTGCAGATCAGTGGCATTGCGTGGGTCATTCGGGCTCGGGCAGTTTGTGCAGCTTGCGATACGCAGTGTGACCGCCCGTTTGCATTGCGTTTCGCGCGTTGCCTGGCGAAACAGATGCCACGACCGCGCTGTCATGCGATGCGGCGGGCGCTTGCGCGTTGCGATGCAGACGTCAGCGGGGTCGCACGCAATATCCATTGCGACATTCGTGCCTAGCCCGGTTCTTGCATGACGGTCATCGCGACGCGCGGAAACACCACGCATGCGCGAAGGAACGGACACTTCAAAACCAAGCCACAGGAGCATCGATGAACTCGATCGACACCCGCATCTTCGAGCGGTTTCCGGAACGTTGGGCCCACGGCGCGCGGCATGCCGGTGAAGACCCGTCGCAGGCGATGGACATCATCTTTATCGAAGGCTTCGAGAGTGAGACGGTGATCGGCATCGATCCCGAAGAGCTGCACGAGACGCAGCCGGTGCGCATCGACTTGTGGGCGGGTCTGCGGAAAAGCCTTGCATGCGAGAGCGACCGTATTGCCGACACGATCGACTATGGCAAGGTGCACGGTGCGCTGGAAGCCCTCCTGAGCGCGCATGGGATGCAATTGCTGGAGGGACTGGCCGAAGCGATTGCGCGGATGCTGCTGGACGATTTCGGCGCGCAGTGGGTGCGCGTCTCGCTCGTGAAGCCGCGCAAGTTTCCGAACGTGAAGGCGGTGGGCGTGACGATCGAGCGGCGCCGCCAGACGACGGGCAGCGCGCGCGTGTCACGGCGCGAACGAACCAGCCTTGCACTGCTCGGCGCGGGCATGTTTCCGCCGTCGTCCTCGCTGTGAGGCGCGGTGACGAACATTCAGCCCGCAGGCGCGGGTGAGATGGCGGCGCGCGGGAAGGGCGGGCGGCCGATGGTTTCCTGAACGCGCGTGCCGACCGCGGCGCCGTGCCGCAAGAGGGCGCTGGCCGATGCATGCGCCCTTGCGGGGGAGAGATCAGCGGTCATCCAGCGACCCGGCTTCGCGACACTCGCGTTGCCCCGCTTGCGAGGCAGGCGACGCCGGGTCCGCAAGCCCGCAGAAACGCGTCCTCATGCCACTTCCACGCGACGGTGCAAGACCGATAGTGGGAGCTTGCGCGTCAGCAGATCGTCGACGATACAGGCGGCGATATCGAACTTCGTTACCGTTTGAAGGCCACGCCATGCCGCTACGCCATTCACCTCGATCACCTGTGCGCCCTCAGGCGCCTCGCGGCAAGGGACGAGGTCGATACCGGCGTAGTCCAGACTCAACGCCGCGCTTGCGCGCTCGGCGAGTCGCGCAAGCGGGGCCGTCAACACCGCTGCCTCGCATCGCGCACCCTGGGCGACGTTATGAACCCAGTGCTCGCTTACCCGCCGCATTGCGCAGACGGCCTTGCCGCCTACCACGAGCACGCGCCAGTCGAAGCCCGGCGCGTCATCCGCCTTGACAAAGCGTTGCAGGTACGCCAGTTCGCCATACGCCTCGAGCGGCGGCAACGGCGTGCAGCCGCCGGCATCCGGCCCAAGCCGCATCAGCCCCTTGCCCTGCGAACCGAATAGCGGCTTCAGGACGACCTTGCGTCCGGCCGCCGCCTCTCGCATGACGACGCGCTGCGCATGCGGCTTCGATTCGCCGACCCAGGTCGCGGGCGTCGGTATGCCCGCCCGGTGAAGCAGGAAGGTCGTCATCGATTTATCGACGCTGCGCTCGATCGCTCGTGCATCGTTGTAGACGGGCACCCCCAGTTCCCGCAGCGCATGCAGAATGCCGAGCCGCACCGTCACCTGTTCGAACGTGCCGCCCGCGATGCCGCGCACGATGACGGCATCGGGCAGGCCGCGTCCGAAACCCGGGATCACGAGGCCGTATGGCGACCCCGCGGTATCGAAGCGGCAGTCGGCGAGATCGACGCAGCGCCTTTTTCAAACGCGATGTATGCCAGCCGGTCTCGTCGCTCATGATGGCGACCCGCAGCGCGCAAGTGCTCATGTCAGGCCTCGTCGAGCCAGAGGGGATGGAGCAGATCGAAACGCGTGGCGCCCGCATGAAACGTGCGCCCGGTTGTCAGATTGCTGACCCACACTTCGGCCGGCGCGAACAACGCCGGATCGATTCGATAGAAGTCGTAGTCGTATTCCTTGAAGATGTCGGCGAACGAGCGGCCGAAATCGCGCGACTGCGACGATGGCAGTCGACGCGCGAGGTCGCGTGCGGCATCGTCGGCGCCTGTGACCGTCAAATGCACGCGGCCGCCATAGTGAATGGCGTCATTGGTGCGGCCCATCGCGTCGATGGCCTCGCACCCCGGCGGCGGCAACGGCGCGCTCGCCGTGCCTTCGACGATGTCGGCCAGTGGAAAGCCCAGCACATGTGCCTTGTGCAGCGCCACTTCGAGCGCCCGTCCGACCACCTGCGTCTTACCTGCGCGGCTCGCGGTGGGCGTGAGAATCAGCGTGAGACCGGCGGGGTCGAGCCGGCAATCGCGCAGGATCTTTGCGATCACGACGGCGGGCGGCGCGCGGTCCACTTCGAGTACGAGGCAACCGGAACGCGCCTCGTCGCGATAACGCAGTTCTTCGTAGAGCGGCTCCTTGCATGCGAGCGAGCGCGCCGGACCCGAGCCGAGCGCAAAGAACTTCTTGCCTCCGGTTTCTTCCTTGCTCGCGGAGAGGCTCCATCCTGCGTACTGACTTGCGAGGCACGCGAGCACCGGTTGTGCGCTGGAAATCTCGACGAAGGTCGGCCATTCTTCGCGCGCGCTGTTCGAAGCCGCCGCGCCGATACGCACCTGGCCGAGCCCGCCCATGCAGATTTCGGCGATGGCCGCGCCGGCCGCGACGCTGCCCGGCGCATTGATGCCTGCATCGATGATCAGCACGCCGGTTTCGTCGCGGCTCGCCTCGATGCCGGTTTGCGGCATGTGTTCGAGCAGCCGCTCGAGCAGCGGCCGGGTCAGCGCGTTGACGCTCAACGACGCCTGCGATGCCGCTGCATCAGCGCACAGCGAATGTTCGCTCATGGGATACCTTCCGTATGTATTCGATGGCGCTCACGCACCAGCCGCCGCAGCGCGGCTGACGCGGACCGGAACGATGATTCACGCAGCCGCTTGTGCGGGACGCTCGGCGAGCACCTCGCGTGCCACGGCGCGCGCCTCCTCGAAGCCGAGATAGAGCGGCTGCTTCGCGGCGAGTATCTGTTCGAACAGGCGCCGCTGAACCTGATACTTGACATTGCCGATGGCAAGCGCGCCGATGCCCAGCGTCTTTCCATTTCCGATCGCCCTGCCGTCGTCCATCACGCCAACGCCTTCGATGCCGGCTGGCGGCACGGCGTTCACATCGGCGGCAATCAGCAGGCGCGGTGCCGACTGGATCTGGCTCGCGCCTAGCACCTGCACGCCGGCGGCGGCGGCTGCGAACACGACATCGGTGTCCGCGAGCGCCGATGCAATGGTGGCGCCGGACCGCGCATCGGCGCCTGCCGTCTGCACGCTGAACCGTTCGTTGATCCGGTTGCTCGCGCTTTCCGCCGCTTCAAGGCCGCGGCTGCTCGCGACCGATACGAGCGCACCCGCCTGCGCCGCCAGCACCGCCGCGATCACGCCGACCGGCCCGGTTCCGCCGAGTACCAGGACGCGCTTGCCGGAAAGGTCCGTGCCCTGTGCGCGCAGCAAGTGCCACTCGACGCTCGCGACGAGGGCCGCAGCGGTCGTGTACGAGCCGCTCGGATCAGCGAAAGCCGATACCTCGAACGGCGGCACCATTGCCTTGCGCGCGATGCGCAGCATGTCGGCGGCCACGACGACATCGCGCCCGCCGATGAAAATGCCGGTATGCCCGACGCCTTTCGGGCCGCGCGAGAAGATCGCATCCTGCGTGAAAGCGGCGACGTTGTCGACGCCGACATCGGCGTAAGGCACAACGACCTGATAGCCGGCATCGACGGCCATGTTCACGTCGAAAGGACTCATCTGCCGCGTGGGCGTGAACATATGGAGAATGAAGGGACGTTCCATCTTTCCTCGGCGAAGGGGAGGTGAATCAATGGCCGGCGGGCGTGCGAACTGACGTCGTGCCCGAATTCGGCCCCTGACGACTTCGAGGTGCAGCGACCTTCGGTGCACAACCGGATTACGGGTGCGCCCGATCAACGCAAGCGCCATGCCATGCGCGTGGCGTTGTGCCAAACGCCGCCGGGCATTCGCTCACGTGCCGCTCATGCGTTGTTACGAAGACATTCTGTAACCCTCCAGCGCCTCGCGAGATGCGTTTCGCCCGGGCTTTTTCGCGGCTTTCGCGAATTCGCCGGCAAGCGCGGGACCCGTATGCTCGATCAGAAAGCGGCGAAATGCATGGCACGTCGGGCGCAGTCGCTTGCGCTCATAGGGACGATCGGCCACGCGCGATCGATGGGCGTTCCGTTCACCTGGAGGTTCGCGATCTCGCGCGTACGCAGTTCCAGCCTTGGCGTATGCAGGGATACGAGGCTGATGCCCATGCCTGCCATCACCGCCTGCTTCACCGATTCGTTTCTGTCGAGCGTGACGATCCATGCCGGTGTGAAGACGTGATTGCGCAACGTCTGTTCTGCGACGGTGCGCGTTCCCGATCCTCTTTCGCGCAACGGGAACGTCTCATGGCGCAATTCCTGCAAGTCGAACTGCTGCGCGGTGACGAGCGGATGCTGCGGCGATGGCGTCGAGTTAGCGCGGCGATGAGCTTCGGCACGAAGTACTTGAAGCGTACGAACCAGATTTGTCATGGTTCGTTATCGGTGAGCAGGGTCGGGAATGCGCCGGAAGCCGCAACGTAATGTTCGCTTATAGGATGGCTAAGAATAACTTAGTTGGATTGAATCATGCTCTGACGTACCTTCGAATTAACAGACGGTACGTTTCCGGTGAGGCCGCTCGATGTTTCATATGAAGATGCCGGCCACGGCTCGCGAGCAACGAGACAACATACGCAAGGAGGAACGCATGGCCGTATCGCCTGGGCACTCCGCTGACGAACTGGCGCGGCTTCACGCCGCCGCGCGTGGGGCGTATCGCCCCGGCGACTTCGCCACCCCCTTCAACCATCCTGACGTGAGGCGACCATGCACGAACGCCATATGACCTTGCCTGAGTTCCTTGCCGGACAGTTGCGCGAAACCGTCGATGAAACCGACCGCTCGGGCCTTCAGGCCCTGCTACAGGACATCGCCGGGGCCGTGCGCGCGGTGACGTCGATTGTCGCGCGCGGCGCACTCGGCCACCATGGCGGCGTGGACGGCGGTGCTGACGGTCAGGGCGAGGAACGCAAGCATCTGGAACTCGCGGCGAATGCGATATTCGTCGCGATGTGCGAGCGCAACGCATGCGTGGCGGGGCTGGTGTCGGAAGCCACGAATATCGCGCGAGAGACGGGCCCGGGTGGCGCGCGTGGCGAGTATCTCGTCGTGCTCGATCCGCTGGAGAGATCGTCGAACACGGGCCTGAATGTGGCGGTCGGCTCTATTTTTTCGGTGCTGCGCAGGCGTGCGGGCCAGCCGGTTTCGGATGGTGCGTTTCTATGCAACGGCCGCGAGCAGCTTGCTGCGGGCTATGCGATCTACGGGCCTTCGACGATGCTCGTGCTGACCGTCGGCCTCGGCACGCACGGCTTCACGCTGGATCGTGACGCGGGCGCTTTCCTGCTCACGCATCCCTTCATCCGCATTCCTTCGCCGGCAACGGAGCTTTCGATCAACGCCGGGAACGAACGCTTCTGGGAGCCGCCGGTGCTGCGCTATGTGCGCGAGTGCCGGGCCGGCAGCGCAGGCGAGCGCCAGCAGGATTTCAGCGCGCGCTGGGTGGCGTCCATGGTCGTCGACGTGCATCGGCTTCTGATGCGCGGCGGCGTGTACCTGCAGCCGCGCGATCGTCACAGGGCGATCCACTCCGGCGGCCTGCGGCTGCTGCATGAAGCGAACCCGATGGCGTTCATCGTGGAGCAGGCGGGCGGTCTCGCGAGCACCGGGCGCGGGCGGATCCTGGATGCCGTGCCGGATGCATTGCATGACCACGTGCCCGCGATTCTCGGTTCGAAGGCGGAAGTCGAGCGGCTTGAACGCTATCACCGTGAATACGACAGCGGCGTGGACAAGCCGTTCGTCTCTCCGCTCTTCAACGAACGTTCGTTGTTCCGTCCGGAGGCGCGTATCTGAATGCAACCCGCGAGCGACCCCGGGGCCTGCGCGAAGCGCTTCACGGAAGACGCGTGGCCGCGCGCAAATGCCGTGCGCCAACGAAGCCCTGTCAGATGAGAGATTCACCATGTCGATCAAACACCCGATCGTGGCGGTCACCGGTTCGAGCGGAGCCGGCACCACCACCGTTATGAAGAGTTTCCAGCACATCTTCCGGCGCGAAAAGTTGAATGCGCAGATCGTCGAAGGGGACGCGTTTCATCGCTACGACCGCGCAGCGATGCGCTTCGCGATGAAGGACGCCGAAGACAGCCGCAGGCAGTTCAGCCATTTCGGTCCTGAAGCGAACCTGCTGGAGGAACTCGCAGCGCTCTTTCGGGAATACGCGCAGAGCGGCCGGGGACGGGTGCGCAAGTACCTGCACGACGAGATCGAAGCGGCGCAGTACGGGCAGGACCCCGGCACGTTCACCGAGTGGTTCAGCATCGAAGGCGAGACCGACCTGCTTTTCTACGAAGGGCTGCACGGCGGCTACGCGGGTCACGGTATCGATGTCGCGCAGCATGCGGACCTGCTGGTCGGCGTCGTGCCGATCATCAATCTCGAATGGATCCAGAAGCTGCATCGCGACAAGAACCTGCGCGGCTATTCGCAGGAGGCGGTCATGGACACCATCCTGCGCCGCATGCCCGACTACGCCCATTACATCTGTCCGCAGTTCAGTCGCACGCACGTCAATTTTCAGCGTGTGCCGACCGTCGACACGTCGAATCCGTTCACCGCTCGCGACATTCCCACCGCCGATGAAAGCTATGTCGTGATCCGCTTTGCCAATCCCAAGGGTATTGACTTCCCCTATCTGCTCACCATGTTGCGGGATTCGTTCATGAGCCGGCCGAACGTGATCGTCGTGCCCGGCGGCAAGATGGGGATCGCAATGCAGTTGATCTTCACGCCGATGATCCTTCAGATGATCGACCGCAAACGGCGTGCCGTCTGAAGCATGCCTCACCGAGAAACCACAGGAGATACGCCATGCAAGTCATGCCACGCAACCTGCCCGTCGATGCCGTCTTGTTCGACCTCGACGGCACATTGCTGCATACGTCGCCGGATATCGGGCGCGCGCTGAATCGCGCGCTCACCGAACGAGGAATCCCGCCGATCGCGCCGGATGCGGCGCAGGGGCTGATAGGCGGAGGGTCGGCGGTGCTCGTCCAGCGGGCGTTGAGCCTGCTCGGGCGCGACGACGAGGCGCATACCCATAGCCAGGTTCTGCGCCGCTATGAACTGGCGTACGAGAGCATTTGCCAGAGTCCGGACGGCCATCTGACGCAACGCTGCCCCGGCCTCGAAGCCGCGCTCGAGCAACTGCGCGGGATGGGGATCAAGCTGGGTGTGGTGACCAACAAGGAGATGCGCTTTCTCGAGCCGCTGCTGCTGCGCTTCGGCTTGTCGGGATGGTTCGATATCGTCGTGGACGGAACCGCCTGCGCGAAGCGCAAGCCGGACCCGGCTCCGCTCCTGCACGCCTGCGACGCTCTCGCGGTGGAGCCGGCGCATACGCTCTTCGTCGGCGATTCGATTTGCGACGTGCAGGCCGCGCAGGCCGCCGGCATGCCGGTCGTCTGTGTCAGCTACGGGTACAGTGCGGAACATCCGGTGGGGGAGTTGCCCTGTCTGCGCGTCATCGACGATCTCACCGAGTTGCCTGAGCTGATCGGAGGCCAGCCGCAGTTGCGCAAGGCGCGGCGCCCGGCGCCTGCTGCCTACGCCGCGCAACGCAATGACGATCAGCCCGGCTATCTGATGTAAGACACGTGGCGCGTCACGGCTTGATGTGAACGCGCTTCATCTTCCGGTACAGCGTGTTGCGCGTGACCCCGAGCGTGATCGCCACCTGGCTCACATTCCAGCGGTGCTTTTCCAGCAGCGCGAGCAGCGTTTCGCGCTCGCTTTGCAGGATGGCGTTGAGCGCGGGGGCGCTGGCCGGGCAGGCATCGTCTGCTTCCATCTGCACTTCGGTGGACGCCTGCCGTGTGCCGTGTTCGGGGGGAGGAGGGCGCTCTGCGCTGCCATGCACGATATCGGCGGGCAAGTGCTCGCACGTGAGCACCGGCCCGTCGCACAGTGCGGCGGCCATGCGCAGCACGTTGCGCAACTGGCGAATGTTGCCGGGCCACGCACATTCGAGCAGCGCGTGCCGCGCTTCCGGGCTCAGCGAAGGCGCGCCGTCAGGGGCATCCTCTTCGAGCAGATGACGGATCAGTGCGAGCTTGTCCTTGCGCTCGCGCAGCGGCGGTATGTGCAGCGCGGCGCCGTTCAGGCGGTAGTACAGGTCTTCGCGGAACTGGCCGGTTCGCACCAGCTCGCCCAGGTCCCGATGGCTTGCGCTCACGAGCTGAAAGTCCACCTTGATGACGGTCTCGGAACCGAGTTGCGTGACTTCGCGCTCTTCGAGCACGCGCAGCAGGCGGGCCTGCAGCGTGAGCGGCATGTCGCCGATCTCATCGAGAAACAGCGTGCCGCCATCGGCTTGAAGAATCTTGCCGCGTCTGCCCTCGCGCTGTGCGCCGGTGAATGCGCCGGCACGATAGCCGAAGAGTTCGCTTTCGATCAGGTGCTCGGGCAGCGAAGCGCAATTCACGGCGACGAATGGCCCGCGATGCCGCGAGCTTGTCGCGTGCAGCGCGTTCGCGAGCACTTCCTTGCCGCTGCCTGTCTCGCCGTGCACGAGAACGGCGATGCCGCGCTCGATCATGCGCTCGCCGAGACTGAACTGGCCGGCAAGTTCGGCATCGCCGAATTCGACACGCGGCACGCCGGCGCGACGTGTGCGTTCGGCGGCCTGCCGCGTGCCGGCGCGCGCGGAGCCTGTCCGCTTTTGCTCTTCGGCGGGTTCGACCACCCTGGCCGCGTGGCTGCGAGGCTCCTGTGCCACTACGAAAAAGCGATTCGAGGCATGCGCGCGGAAGATCGCAACAGGATGGAACGAACTGCGCGCGCTGCGTCCGACGATGTCGGAAAGCGATGCGTTGAAGATGTCGGTGATGAGCTTGCCGGCCACGTCGGCGAGCGACGAGAACCCCAGTTGAAAGAGGGCGCTTCGATTCGCGCCGAGCACGGTGCCATCGTCGGCGATCGTGAGCTTGCCCGCGTGCAGCGTATTGACGAATTCGGGCCTGCTGTGAAAATGCAGGACATGCGAGCGCGCGTGCCGTGCATCGAGCAGCTGGTTCTCGATCATCTGCCGCGACATGCCGACGAGCACCAGCGAGTGCTGCTGCAACAGTTGCGAGCGGCTCGTGACATCGAGCGCGCCGACGATGGCGCCGCGTTCGTCGAGGACGGGCGCCGCCGAGCAGGTCAGCCCCGTGTAGCGCGAATAGAAGTGTTCATGCTGGCGGACGGCGACTGCCTCGCCTTCCGCGAGGCAGGTGCCCATGCCGTTGGTGCCCGCTTCGCGCTCGCTCCACACCGCGCCGACGCAAAAGCCCCAGTCCTCGACCTCTTCGGCGAATTCCGTCGAAGAGACGAGATGCAGGATCACACCATCGGCATCGGTCAGCACGACCGCAAGCTCGGCGTCGCCGAGTTGCTGGTAGAGCGTCGCCATTTCGAGTTTCGCGCAGCCGATCAGGTCGGCGAGCGGGCCGCGCCGCGCGGCGAGTTCGGCGCTCGTGAGAACGGGCGGCGCACGCCACGCGTCGGGACGAAGGCCATGGTCATCGACACAGCGCGTCCACGACCGGATGACGGGTGCGCTCGGTTCGAAGCGCCCAAAACGACGCACCCGCTGACGCACGATCTCACTGACGCGGCTGTCGTGTTCCTCCAGGGCCTGACATGATTCCATGACACGTATCTCCGAATAATGGCCGGCGGGCTGACGGCACCCTCTGGCCGATTATTCGTTGACGAATTGCGAGCGGCAATACACCTCGATGGCCTACTCCCCGGGAGGTAGGGGGAACCCCCAATGGCAGGCGCCGGCGTGCCGATGCGGCGCACGGCATCGGCCAGGAGGAGGGTTGAGCAGGCCGCCTGTCAGTGGTTGCGCTGCTCATGCTCGTGCCGCCAGACGACGGCTTCGAGCCGCGAGTGCAGGTCGAGCTTTCGCAGCACATGCTTGACGTGAACCTTCACGGTACCGACGCTGATGTCGAGCTTGCGCGCGATCGCCTTGTTGCACAGCCCGCCGACGAGGTAGTCGAATACTTCCAGTTCGCGCGCCGTGAGATCGGTTTGCGTAGCGGGAATGCGCTGGCCGCCGGAGAGCGCGTGAACGAGGCTGCCCGTGACGGCTTCGCTCAGCACCGCGGTGCCCTTCAAAGCCTTTTGAAGGCACACGCAGAGGTCCTCGGGGTCCATGTCCTTGAGGAGATACCCGTGCGCGCCGGCGCGCAGCGCGGCCACCACATCGCGTTCGTTATCGGACACGGTCAGCATGATGAAGCGCGACTCGACGCTTGCCTGGCGCATCAGATCGAGCGTCTCGATGCCGCTGACCTCGGGCATGTTCAGGTCGATCAGAATCACGTCGGGTTTCAGGCGCACCGCCATGTCGACGCCCTCGCGTCCCGACGACGCTTCACCAACGACGGAAAACGCGGGATTCATCTGGATCAGTTGCGCGACGCCCTTGCGGAACAACGCGTGATCGTCGATGAGAAGAACCGTATTGGGGGACATTCTCTTATCTTCCTTGGGCTCATTGACCAGACTGCTTGTCTCTTACTGGAACGGCCTGTGCGCAGTCTCTTGCGGCGTTCGTCGCGCATTTCGTGCGTGATTTCGCGTTCGATTTCGAGCTGCGGCTTTTTTCTGCCGGATAGTCTAACCGCGGACGGCATGCGAAGAAAAAAACATCTCAAAAAATTTTTCCGGACCGGCCGCCATTCGGCGACCCGGCCCGCTTGCTGGTTTTTTCCTCAGAAGTGATTGCGCAGTTCTTCGCCGATCTCGAAGATGTCTCCGACGATGCCGTACTTCGCAATCGTGAAAATGGACGCTTCGGGGTCGGTGTTCACGGCGATGATGTTCTCGACGTGCTTCATGCCCGCCATGTGCTGCACCGAGCCCGAGATGCCCATCGCGATATAGACCTTGCAGTTGGCCGCGGTCTTGCCGGACTGCCCGACCTGATGTGCTTTCGGCAGCCAGCCCGAGTCGGCAATCGGCCGCGAGCAGCCGAGCGTCGCGCCTACGGCATCGGCCAGTTCCTTGAACTGTTCGACGTGCGTCTCTTCCCCGATGCCGCGGCCGACCGACAGGATGAAATCGGCGCCGGCGATATCGACGTCGCCGCCCGCAGCCGGCTCCTCGAATTCGATGTGCGTGCTGCGCTCCGCGACCGGCGGCGCAGCGAACGAACCGAGCACGGCAGCGCCGCCCGCGTCGGGCGCCTTGAACGAGCCGGGGCGCAGCGTCACGACGACCGTCGCCCGGCCCGGAAACTCGATCTCCATATTGACCTTCTGGCCGTAGCCGGAGCGCGTCGCGAGCCATGCGTCGCCGTCGCGCGAGAGACCGAACGCGTCGGTCGTGAATCCGTAATTACCCTTGGCGGCGAGCGGCGCGGCGTAGCCGAGCGTATCGATGGTGTGCGGCAGCAGCACGAGCGAGGGCGAGCGATCCTGAATCAGCGCGCGCGAGACGGCTTCGTACGTGTCGGGGTCGAACGCGTCGCTCGCGGTTTGCACCGTCAGGATTTCATCGACGCCAGCGAGCTTCAGCGCCTCCGTGAATGCGTCGGGACGGGCGCCGAGCACGGCCACTGTCAGGCGTTCGCCGCTTGCTTCTTTCGCCTGCACGGCGGCGCCGAGCACTTCGAGGCTCACGGGCCGCACTTGCCCATGACGATGTTCTACGAGAACCAGAATGCCGCTCATCACGCTTCTCCTCTGAATTCCTTGATCAGGCTCGCAAGGCGTGCGGCCTGTTCGGCGGGGGTGCCGTCGATCATCTGCGCGCGGCCCAGTTCCGGCACGTACACGCGACGCACGCGCGAGAGCGATCCGGCGGCGCCGGTTTCGCCGGCGGGCACGCCGAGTTCGGCGGGCGAGAGCGTTTCGATCGAACGGGCCGCTGCCTGCTTGATGCCGCGCAGCGACGCGTAGCGCGGCGTGTTGATGCCGAGTTGCAGCGTCAGCACGGCCGGTGTCTGCACCTTGACGGTGGCGTAGGCGCCGCCTTCGAGTTCGCGGCGCACGGTCGCGCACGGCGAGCCGGGGCTGTAGTCGAGCCCGGCCACCACCGCGGCGTGCGGCCAGTCAAGCAGGCCGGCGAGCGCCATGCCGGTCGCGCCGTAAGCGTGGTCGGATGCCTGCACGCCCGCGAAGATCAGGTCCGGCGCCTCCTTGCGCGCCAGCGCGGCCAGCACGCGGGCAATGCCGACCGGGTCCGCGCCTTCGAGGTCGTCGCTCCAGATCCGGATCGCGCGATCCGCACCCTTCGCGAGACACTTGCGCAGTTCTTCGTCGGCGCTGTCGGGGCCGACGGTCGCCACCACGACTTCGATGCCGGCATCCTGAGCGCCTTCCTTGAGCCGCATCGCCTCTTCGAGTGCGTAGTGATCCCATTCGTTGAGGTCGAAGACGTGGAAGTCCGCTTCGACGTCGCGGCCGTCGTCGCGCAACTCGAAATCCTCATCGAGCGACGCAACCTGCTTTATGGTTACGAGTATCTTCATCTTGGCTCCATCATGTTCGTCGGGTCATGCACGGGATGCTGCTGTAAATCGTGGGCTGTGATGTTCCTGTGGGCGAGACGAGTGGCGGGGGACGTCTGCGGCGCGAGCGTGCGGCCGAAGTAGCCGAAGATGCGCATGCGCGCTTCGCTGTCCGGGTCGAGGCGCATGCGCCAGCGATCGGCGTCGGTGAGATTGGGATGCTCGAACACAAGCACGCGATGCAGCGGGTAGCCCTCGTCGCGCAGCGGCAGCAGGACGCGTCGCGTCGCCTGCCGGTTGAGGATCACGGCGCGCCGCACGTCAGGCACGTCATGTTCGGCGAGCCGTGCAAGGCGTGCCTGCGATGTGGCCGGATTGCGCGCGACGCCGCAGAGCACGTCGACGTCGGTATCCCGCGCAAGCTGGTTCAGCACCGCGCGGGGCAGGTCGTCGCGATAGGCGACGCCCGCGCGCACCCACGCCACATCGTCGGTGGCGAGCAGGGCGAGCAGGCGCGCGGGACAACGCGGATGACGGCTCGCCGCGCGCCGCACCCCGGATTCCTCGTCCTGCACAAAGCGGCTGAGCCATTCGACCGGGCACGCGGGATTGCGCGCGAGCGAGCGGCGCACCCAGGCGTCCGCATCCCCCGCCAGCCAGTCGACGACCCTCGGTGCAACGTCGGCGCGCGCGGCCACGGCGCGTCGCACGGCGGGTTCGGCGTCGAAGCAAAGCGCGATCAGCGCGCCCGCCGGCGTGCCCGGGTTGACGGCCGCGGCGCGTCGCACGGTGGCGTCGTCCTCGCGGGCGAGCAGCGTAAGCACCTCGGCGCTCGTGCGCGCATGAAGCGCCACGCTGCGTTTCTCGGGCACCGACGCGGGAATCGACCGCAGCAGCGCATCGGGGCAATACGGATGGCGCAGCACTTGCGCGCGTACCGCATTCGCGCGCGTGCTGTTCCATAGACGCGTGAGCGTTTCTTCGTCGGTGGCCAGGTGAATGGCGAGCAGGCGCTGCAGCGTCGCGATGCCGCGCTGTTCGAGCTGCGTCAGGAGATCCGCCGGTACATCGACGTTTTCGCATAGGGCGCGCAGCACCGCGAGGTCTTCGGTTCGCGAGGCGATCGCGGCGAGCAGCGCGTGCGGCGCGTTCGCGTGGCGAGCGAGCAGTTGCCACAGACGCCAGGCTTCATCAGTTTCGCCAGCGTGCGCAGCCAGCGCTTCGAGCGCCCGGCCAGGGGTCGAAGGATTGCGCGCGAGGCGCACGCCAAGCGTCGTGTCGCTGCTTTCATGCGCGACGGCGGCAAGCCGCGCGAGCACGGCGGCAGGCGCGAAGGAGAGCGTGGCGAGCGCGAGCCGGTCGCGGCGCGTATTGAAGAGCCGCGCCCCGAGCCGTTCCTGGTCGTGGCCGCATGCGTACGGATAGAGCGCGGCCGCGCCGTACAGGTCGTCGGCTTCGAGGGCGAGGCCGACCAGCTCGCGCCAGTGCCGCCTTGGCGTGGCCGCGACTGACGGCGCCCGGGCGGCAGGATCAGCGAGCGCGATTGGCCGGATGGGGATTTGCGGAGTCGACATGTGCGCCGGTCTCTGTGGCGGCTCACGCGAGCACGGCTTTGCGCTGGTCGTCCGATACGGGGCCGTCTCCGGCTGCATCGGCAAGACTTTCCGCGACCAGTTCGATGAGTTCGCGCACGACGAACTTGCCTTCGTAGCCGCTCGTCTTCAGCGCGTCCTCGAACATCGTCAGGTCCTTGGGGCAGCACACGACGAACACGTCGAGCCCTTCGATGCGCGCGGCTTCGTGCATGCGCAGTTGCGACGGCTTTTCGACGCCGACCGGATCGCTCATCCAGATCCTCCCGCCGCCCGCGCCGCAGCAGAATGAATTGTCGCGTGAGCGCGGCATCTCGACGAGGTCGCAGCCGAGCGCGGCGAGAATCTGGCGCGGTGCGTCGTAGCCCTTGTTGAAGCGGCCGAGATGGCACGGATCGTGGAAGGTCACGCGATAGTCGAGCGAACGCCTGGGCCTGATCGTGCCTTCGGCGATCATGCGGGCGAGAAGGCTCGTGTAGTGCTCGATTTCGTACTTGCCGCCGAAGTCCGGGTACTCGTTGCGGATCGTGTTGTATGAGTGCGGGTCGGTCGTCACGATGCGTTTGAAGGTCGACTTGCCGAGCATCGCGATGTTGTTTTCCGCCAGCAGTTCATAGAGCCCTTCCTCGCCGACGCGGCGCACATCGTTGCCGGCGTTCGATTCACCCTCGTAGAGCAGGCCGAAATCGACGTGTGCTTCATGCAGCAGGGTCGCAAAGGCCCGCGTCACGCGCTGGTTGCGGGGGTCGAACGAGGCATAGTCGCCCACGAACCACAGCATGTCCACCGGCTCCTTGCGCGCGTCCTTGATCTCGAAGGGCAGGGGCTTGGCCCATGCCGCGCGCTTGCGCTTCGATTCGTTGAACGAGTTGCCGTTCTTGTGGATGGCCTGCAGGGTCTTCTGCACTTGCGGTTCCATTTCGCCGTCTTCGACGAGCTTGCGGCGCAGCTGCACGATGATCGGTACATGTTCCACCGCTACCGGGCAGATTTCGACGCACGCCATGCAGGTGCGGCACGACCACACGGTCTCCATGAACACCTGGCCGATGCCCTTGCCATGCACGTCGAGCTTGACCTCGTCGGGCAGCGTGTTTTTTTCGAGCGCCTCGTTCGCGAATTCGCGCAGCGACAGGATCACGTCGCGGGGCGAGAGCGGGGCGCCTGCCGCATTCGCCGGACACGCTTCGTGGCAGCGTCCGCACTTCGTGCAGGCGTCGAGATTCAGCAGATGTTTCCACGTGAAGTCGGTGATGGCCTTGTAGCCGACGCTCTGGCTCTCCGGCGCGATGCGCGGCAGCCGTTGCGCGGCGAGCGGATCGCGCATCATCAGCGAGCCCGACGCCGTGAAAATGTGCTTGATCTTCGTGTACGGAATCAATGCGATGAACGTGAGGGCGAGCAGGCCGTGGAACCACCAGAGGCCCGTGCGCAGGATGGATGCGCCGGACGATCCGAGCCCTGCGGCACGCAAGAACTCGGCAAGGAGGGCGGCCACCGGCGACCACCAGCGCGTGTCCCATACCACGGCGCGATCCTGCAGCCACACGAGACGCAGCGCGCTCAGCACGAAGCCGGTGATCCCGATCAGGATCAGCGTCCAGAGGAACGCCCAGTCTTCGCGACGGTACCCGCTGCGGTCGTAATCAGGATCTGCGGGCTGGCGGTCGGGGCGCTTGTAATCCAGCTTGGGCGGCTTGATCCAGCCGCGGCGCACCATCATGTAGATGAGGCCGCCGACCAGCGAGACGCCCGCCAGGTTCATCGCCAGCTTGAAGAACAGATAGAAGTTGCCGTTCCAGAAGTGGTAGCCGAAGACGCGCGCCGTAATGTCGTAGTCGACGGTGACTGTCGCCGTGCCGATGAAGAGCACCGCGAAGCCGTAAAAGATCATGCGGTGCGCGCGGCCGGCCGCCGGATCGCGGCGCGCGATCGTGCGGTGGTCCGCTACGACCTTCATCATGTCGGCGAATCGTGCGCGCAGGTCGATCGGACCGGCGACCGGCCGCCCGCGCCGGTACTTGCGGATCTGGATATGGACGCCCCACGCGAACACGGCGATTGCGGCGATGCCGACGGCATAGAAGAGCCCGATCGCGAACGAAGGGAAGTTCTCGAACAGGATGCGCGTCACCGAGGCCTTGTCGAAATTCGATGCTGTCAGCATGGGTCGTCCATTGAACAGGTGAGAAGTGGTTCGTCGCTATGCGTTGCTTATGTCGTGGCTTCCTTTACGCCGTTTGATGCACCTGGGCCTTCGTGAAACTTGGAGTTCTATTGGTCTATTAGCTCTGCCACTGTCCGGGGCAGTGCCAATAGACCAACAGCAAAACAAGTTCCATGGAGGCCTTGGCGCATCAAACGGTGCAAACACAGCCCAGGCCCGCCCCACCACTACGTCACTTCTTGTAGACGATCTCGAACGTCCCCCCCGGCATATGCGGCGTGCCCCAGACCGCGACTTCGCGCTTGTACGGAAGCGGAATTTGCGGGTTCGCCTCCTCGATCTCACGCGCGACGCGGTGACCCGTGAAGGTCGCATCGGCGATCAGGCGCGGCGCTTCGGCATCGCCGATCAGGTAGACGGCCTTGACCCCCTTGTCCGCCCATTCACCCTGACGTGCCTTCAGTTCGCGATACAGGCCATCGTTCGACTTGCGGCCGGTGACGAGCACCAGCGAATCGAATTCGAGCCAGCGGTGCGTCTTGTTCGCATCGCGCGGCAACTGGCCCGCGCCCTTGTAGGTGCGGCGCGAACCATCGCCCCAGATGTTGTAGATCTCGATGCGGCCACGTTCGATGCGGCTCGCGAAGTGATCACCCAGCTCGTTCACATGAAGCTCATGCAAACGGCGCATCATGTTCGGGTATTCGAGGGTGAAGTGCATGTAGTTCGCGAGATGCACGCCGCTCACGATCGTCACTTCGTGGCCCGCCGCCGCAAGCTTTTCCGCGATGCTCGGCGCCATGAAGTACGTATCGGCGTTGAGGATCACGACGCGCTTGCC
>Ga0163162_10000887_pt1 | contig 27857 bp, 19 predicted proteins | sample S55metaG_FD_115310 | JGI IMG/M metagenome (GOLD analysis project Ga0163162, IMG submission 115310) | Switchgrass rhizosphere microbial communities from Kellogg Biological Station, Michigan, USA - S5-5 metaG | ecosystem: Host-associated > Plants > Roots > Rhizosphere > Soil | place: USA... | reverse complement strand
ATGAGAGTCCCCGCAAGCATCAATATCTGGCAAAACCGCACAGTCTTCATCGTGTTTCTATGACTTACCTCGCATCTTCGATGCCGGTTTTTGGCTGGAGGTTTCGGCGTGGCGAGTGTAAGGAGTAATCTTTTCTAGCGAGATCGAGGCGTTGAGACGAGTATCGAAGCATGGCAAGTGGATGTTGATAACCCATCAACCCCTGCCGCCTGGACAATGCAAATATTGTCGACGCGAATCGGTCACCCAGCCCGCGTACGAGGCAACCTTGTTTCCATGCTTTGCTGCACCAAATTCAACTCCCTTAAAACCCCGGAACGGATCCGATAGGCGTCAGATACGACACCCTTCGCGAAAACACGCAACACAGTGTCTGGACAGCAAAAACCATTCCTGGCCGTGTCGGTCTTTAGTTCTTCGAAGAGCTTGTCCGAATCCGTCTGTGGGTTGGTAGGTCCCTGAAATTGTCCCTGCCGTGCTTCGCACCAGCGTGAAAATGGCGCGAGGGCTCTTTCGTGCCCTTGCGATAAAACCCATCGGCCGCGGGCAGACTTTCTCGTTCGGGCGGATGGCGGCATCTGAGATTCGGGGGCACCAGTATCGCCAGGAGCGAAAAGAGTAGTAGCTAGTAACCAGCGAACCGCCGTCTCCAACTCAGCTTCGAACAACTCCTGCTCCAGTGGGCCGTACCACTCTCGAACGCCTTCACCGAAAAAACTCAAGCCGAAAACTAAGGGCTCAAAACAGAGATTCCACCATACGGAATCCGGCACGGCGGCGGATATCTTCTGCAACTGTTCAACACAAGCCTGATGGCGACCCGCAACGCACCAGAAAAATTCGTGTGCAATTGCGCTGGCTCGTTTCTCAACATCGAGTGGTTCGCTATCCGTTTCCGCCATGTGGTTGCATTGTAGATCAACTGCCTCACGACAGAGATTGGCTTTAGGGGAACTCAATAGCCCCGACTAAGGCTACAGGAAACTTTGTACCGATTTACAGGTTCGACGGCATTGAGGCCTTGCAATAGCAGCCCTATCATCGGTTCCGACCGTTCGTGGCTCAGAGATTTAACGGGCTAAGGAGGCTGCAATGCGACGGGATGAGCTGATGCAAACCGACTTGGTAAGCGAGACGGTGCTGCTGACCGGCGGGATCCTGGTGATCATTACATTGATAGTCGCGGTCATGGTCGCTCTTTCCCGAGTCGCCTCGCTCCTGCGATGAATGGCGGCCGGTTCGAGTTGAGTAACAAGAAAAATGGCAAAACTGGAGGGCTCACGGAAATGTTCCTAGGACCTGGAGCAACTGCTGGCGGGCCGGATGTTCTGCCCAACCCTATGCCCGAGCCTGACCCGGAGCCTCCTAAGCCTGACCCAACTCCGGAGCCGTCACCAATTCCACCCGTACCAGAACCCGCACCGGCATTTACCGGATTCACACTATGCGCGCCATGGCGTAAATTTCCGGCGTTGCGGTTGGTTTAGTCGAAAGCTGTGGCGCCACGGACGAATCGTCTTGTCTCCTCACGCTCCTTTTAAGCAATCCAAACTAGTAGTGCTTTGAATGCCTGAAGGGCGGCGCTTCAGTGAGCCCCGCAATGCATTCAGAACGCACATCGCGTCATCCAAACTTTCCTGCTCGTCAAATCCCTCCCCGGATGTGCAGGACAACTCTCTCGCCCGCATGACCGCACTTTCGGCTTCAGAGATGCGCTGCGGCAGCTTGTTCACATCCAACTCGCACATCGCAGCCTCATAAAGCTCTTTCCATGACTGGGTATATAGACCCTGGCAAGCACGTGTATTCATAAACACAACTCCACAACGAAAAAATTCCAGCTGGCTTATACCAAGGTATAGAACAGCCATGGTCATCATTCAATCACTTTTTCCGTGTACGGTAACGTTGCAGGATTGGCGTTGGGCCGGAGCTTTAGTGCCTCAGTAAAATTCAGTCAGTCCACCTGAATTTCGATAACTCCTCAATTATGTCCCTGGGAGTCTGACGATCCGCTTCTGGATTTTGGGAATCGCAAGCAGTCGTGCGGAGAGTACCAGTACATGGCCTCATCGGTCCTGGCTTGGCGCGCAGGGTTGGAATAGAAGAACGGTTGTTCGAGCATCAAGGCCCAAGTGCACTCGGAACAATGGAATCCCGTCACGACTCCCTTCACAACGAAGGGGATCATTCGCCGCCTGGACGACTGGCGAGAAGGCCAGATATTGTGAAAGAGTCTCGTGGCGAGCTCCCGTTCCCTCGCTCAATCTCCCCCGAGTGAACGCCTGCATTTTAGACCGAGCCACGTAGATCGACAATTATCCAGGCTGGTCTGTTGGCACCACGCCACGACTGGTTCCCATGCCTCCAGCCGAATGCATCCCGCAGAACCAGGCACTTCCCTCCAAGACTGCGTTCTGAATGGCGCGCTGTATAACGTTAATTGGGATTTGACGCGAGATCGGCAACGGACGGAGTCGCCTCCAGAAAGAACCAGATAGCGACGCCGAGAGCCGCAACCAGGCAGCCAAAATAAAGTGCGGACGACCACCCGAATAAGGAAGCGATGAACGGAGTGAGGACCGGCGCGATGAAGCCACCGATGTTGGAACCGGTGTTCAGCACGCCACCTGCTGCGCCCACGTTTTCCCCTCCGGAATCGATTGCGGCCACCCAGAACGGACCGTCGGAGGCTGAGGCTAGGCCGAAGGAGAGAGCCAACAAAGCTCCCACCAGCCATGAGCTCGCAACATGCGTTCCGGCAAAGAGCAGGATCGCGCTGAGAAGAATGCAGCTTGCCGGCACGATCGGTCGTCCAGTCTTCTTTCCTAATGTCTTTATCAGTCGATCCGAAAGCCAACCGCCCAAAGGAGTCATCACCACCCAGGCGAGAAATATAACGGTCGAATAGATCGAAGTTTCGGACTGTGACATGTGGCGAATTTCCCGAAAGTAGTAGTAGATCCAATAGAAGAAGATGTATTCGAAGTACGAAACCGTGCCGTACCCCAGGGACAGTAAGACCACGTTCCGATTGGTAAGCAGCTTTCGCAAACCAGATTGGGGATTGGTATAGATCGCTTGCGGCTGAGCGTTCGCCGAAGAAGATGATTCTGCACCGCGAACCGACCGATGCTCCGACGGCCGGTCTCGCGCATACCAGGCCCACACGGTCGCCAGCAGAGCGGTGGCTGCCCCTGCCATCCAGAAAGAATTGCGCCAGCCGAAACGTGGAATCATCCAGGCAAAAAGGGACGGAGAAAGCGCGCTTCCGATCCCTGCACCACCAGCAACTAGTCCCCACACCAAACCTTGCCGCGTGCTCGGGAACCAATTCGCATTCATTCGACCGCAAGCGGGATAGAGCGGAGCCGTACAGACTCCTACGAGGAAGCGAACCACAACCAATGCCGGAACAATTCCCAGCAGCGATCCCAGGCCGGGGCGCGCTCCCAGTGCCGTCAACCCCGTGAACAGAGCGGCGCCAAAGCCCATTGCGATTAGTGTCCGCCAGGGTCCCAGCCGGTCGGTCAAGTGACCTCCCGGAATCATCATCAGGGCGTAACCCAGAAGGAAGGCGGAATATACCGCGCCCATTTGCGTTTCTGAAAGGCCGAACTCATGAATGATGCCGGGGCCAGCCACTGAAATGATGGTCCGGTCGAAGTAGCTCATGACGCTGAACAAAGCCATCAGCGCCACAATGTTGAACTTCGCGATCAAGAGATACTCATGTCTTTGAGTCCGGTATCGATCGTTTGGTACGGAGTAATACTAGTCCAGCATTTCCTGGATGCCGAAGGCCTTCACCGCGATCGGCTCTTTCCTGGAGGTTCCCTGAATCAATATTTGATTGTCGCCCATAGTGATGTCAGTGACGTTGCCGAAATCTGCAGGAATTTTCGCCAGCAATGCCAGATATCGAACGGACTTGCTGCTCATGGCAGGCACGCAGGTCATCGTGGGTTCGTCAAAGAGTCGTCCTGACAGAAACGCATCACGGCGCAATACGGGAAGCGGAGTGGTACTGAACTCGAGTCCACGAGCGCGAGTTCGCTGCTTCCATGGAGGAGCAGCGATACCCATGTTTTCTTCCCAGATGGCAACCCAGGGAAAATCACTTCGCTTGAAACAGTATGCAATGAGCAAACCTAGTTTGGGATTGACCGCGGCAACGAATCCCACGCTCTTTTCCTTATCCAGGAGGACGGCGACGACAAATCCCAAACCTTCCCGGAGAAAGGGACGCCTCAAGTCGACCTTACCGCCTTCGAGCAGAGGCGCGTTGGGCCAGTTAAATTCTTCGTTCGAGGTAAGCAAGGCGCGGCCTTCGTCGTATCCGTGAGGGTAGGTGATTCCGCGTGTGCCGGGAATCGACACTTGCGCTTCGTCCGGAGAAAGGAAGGGTAGGCCAAGCGTAATGTGTTGAGTCCAATGAAAAAAATGGTCAGCTTTCTTCTCATTAAGGACTGTTTCCCTGAAATAAGCGACAGACTCGCCCGTCCTGAGCTCGATTTCACGGCTGAATCTTAGGCCGGACACTGGAAGCTTGACCGACAACTCCAAAGCAACGCGCCGCGGATTACGCGAAATTTTGCTTTCGCTCCACTTCGACCACGGAGCCTCGCCGTGCTGCGAGAGTCCCTGCTTTGCTTCTTCGACCGATGGCGAGCCAAAATAGTCCAGACAGATGTTATGACCGACCAGGCCAGATAGCAGCTTGCCTTCCGTGATCGTGCCGTATTCGCGTTTGTGTTTTTTCTCCTGATATTGATGTGGCTCGATAGTGCGCCACGGAGGCACCCAGAGAGGGCTCACCGTCGGCGAATCCTCCAACTGAAATTCAGCGATGTGCCCCCCGCCGGTCAGAGTCGTAAGGCGAACAACACTATTTTCGAGGGCATAAGCCTTTCGGCCTTGCCAAACACTTTTTTTGCAGAACAAGTCGGCCGACGTTTTCATAGCGAATTCAAAATGTCTATTGGCTTTGGATGACGGCGAGTTTTAACGGCTCGATGCAGCCCACCATCACGGAATCCTGTCCGTACTTTTGCAAAAGATCTTTGCTGATACCGTCGAAGAAAGCATTTACTTTGGCGTAGCTCGTGTACGGAGCGCCGCTGGCAACCACCAGTTTCAAACGCGCCATGGCTTCCGTCAGGTCTTTGCCCCCCTCATAAATTGGTTGGGGCCAGACATTGATATTGATCATCTTGTCCCACCCGGTTTCCTTGTTCCATGCCAGCAGTTTGTCGAAGTAATTTTCCACCAGCCGGGCACATTCGCTGATGTCGGGCTTGCCGCGCAAAGCCGTCACCAAGGATTGACGGGCCGCACGAATCTCAAGCTGCATCTGCAAATTTCTGGCCACTTCGAGGTGGTCGGGAAACAGGAGCCGGCCGATCGCTCCGGGGCGTCCTCCATCGCCGCTCTGCACCATCTTTCCCAGACCGGCGAGTGTCGGGTTGATTCGATCAGCGTCCGTTTCACGCAAGGCAAGGAACGAGTCCGCGATCAGTTGCTTGTGGTCCGGGTAGAGCTGCTCCGCGAGGTCGAGCATTACTTCTGGTTCCGGATGATTTTCGTACTCCTTGTTCCAGGCAGTCGCAAAAAAGTAATACGTGCGTGGAAATTGCAACAGCATCAACTGATTGTTGCCCATTACGCCGCGAAGTCCGGGATATTGATTCGCCTTGTCGAACACTTTGCGGACCTTCTCCTGTCCCACATTCGTGGCCGGGAATGCGGGCTCACTTTCAATCGCCCCATACGGTAGATACACGGTCTTGCCCAGCACCGATTCTTTCTGCGCAGGATTTAAATACGGTGGTTGACCCGCGATCAGCGCCCACGGTTCCGCCAATCCGCTCTTAAAGTCGCGTATGGTTCCGTCCATGAACGCGACATCGCTTTCGTCTGGATTCTTGTCGGTCCAGTCGTAGGCCGCAACAACCGAATCGGTTGAGGTGAAGAATTTATGGCGGCCCCATCCCACGTGCATCCAGTCCACCAGCTTCGTTCGTGATCCCCCGATGCTGTATTGGTCCAGCAACTTTCGGGCTGCATTGAAAATCTTCAACTGGTCGCTTACCGGACTCTGCGGCCAGCCTCCTGGATCTGAATCAATAAAGCAGTAGGCATCCGCGTTGTTGACGTTTTTGTAGAAAGCTTCGAACGACTTCAGCACGCGCTCCAACTGCTGCGGATCGGCCGGGTTCATGTCCTTCTGGCAAGCGCTGACCCAGTAGGGACGAACTCTGGGATCTGGTGTGCCGCAGTCGGACGTCCCGATGCGATTGGCCGACTGCATGATCCACACTTCCATACCGCGCTGGTTCTTTGCGTAGTCCACCACCCGACGAACTTCCTGTAGATAAGCTTCGTCTTCCGAAGAAAGTGGAACCGGAAGAATTTCCATGAAGGGCCACAGGTAAAACAGATTGATTCGCTGCGCCCAAGCGATATCGACGAATTTCTTCCAGTCCGCTTCTTTCCACGAGCGAAAAGCATAGGGATAGTTCAGCGGCCACCCATTTAGATGAATGCCACGGACTGCAAAGCTGGGTTTGTTTCTCAAATCGAGCGGACCATCGAGATAAGCGGCTTTGCCATCCGCTCGAATCATTTGCATCAGTGTCGCAACACCGGTGTTCGTGCCATGGGGATCCGACCCGGCAACGACTACAACATCGGCTCCAGACCTGGAGATGCGACGGATTACGGATGTCTCTTGCTCCGGACTGGCGGTTCCCAGGTCAGCGCCCATCGCCGTTGCCATCTTTGCCCCGACCGAGATCACCGCTTTTGCCTTCCTGCCCGCGCTCACCGAGTTGCCTACTGCAGCGGTCTTGCCGGCGATCTCACTCAAATAGGAGGCGAGATCTTTCGCCGCGTATTGAACATAGGAAGGTTCGGCGCCATCCACGAGAACGACAGCGTCATCAAGAGATATTCGCTGAGAAGTTTGCGCGGCGGCCAGCGAGACGGTACCCACCAGGAATGAAAGGACGAACCGCATGCTCGAGTTTCGTATCACAAAATCCTCCTCCGGTTCGACCACATCCGTCACCTGGTTTTGGAACGTCTAGTTTCGAATCGTTCTAGTTTTGAATCATGGCCAGTTTGAATGGCTCGATGCAGCCGATCATCACTGAGTCGCGCCCATATTTTTGCAGTAGCCTCTTGCTGATTGCGCCGAAGAAGTCATCGATTTGGGTGTAGCTGGTGTAAGGCTTGCCTTGAGCGAGGATCTCTTTGAGCTGATTCGCCGCTTCCCGAAGATCTTTGCCTTCCTCGTAAATCGGCGTTCGCCAGATGGTGATGTCGATCATCTTGTCCCAGCCGGTTTCCTGGTTCCATGCCAGCAGCTTGTCAAAGTAATTCTCCAACAGCCTGGCGGACTCCTCGACACTCGGCTTGCCTGCCAAAGCTTTCAAAAGCGATTGCCGGGCGGACCGGATCTGGAGCTGGAATCGGAGATTTCTTGCGACCACGAGTTGATCCGGAAAGAGAAAGCGGCCAATCGGTCCCGGACGTCCAGCGCTTCCTCCCTGGATCACTTTTTCGAGGCGCGTCAGAGTGGCGTCGATCTTCCCGGGATCGTTTTCCCGCAAATCCATATATGACTCGGCGATCAGTTGTTTATGGTCTGGATACAATTCTCGCGCTAGATCGAGAAGGACTTCCGGTTCCAGCCGTTGTTCGTATTCGCGGTCCCATGCAGTATTGAAGAAGTAGAAAGTACGCGGAAACTGCAGTTGCATCAGCTCGTTGTTACCCATCACTCCTTTGAGTTCGGGGTAATTGGCGGCTTTATCGAAGACCTCGCGAATCGACTCCTGTCCAAGATTGGTGGACGGAAACGCCGGCTCCATCTCAATCGCGCCGTACTGCAAATAGGTCGTCTTGTTCAGGACCGACTCTTTTTGTGACGATTTCAAGAACGCCGCATTCCCTGAAATCAACTCCCACGGCTCAGAAAGGTTCTGCTTGAAATTGCGGATGGTGTCCGTCATGAAAGCCACCGAGTTTTCTTCGCGATTCTTTTCCGTGGGATCAAACACCCGTCCCCAACCCAGCCACATCCAGTCCACCAGTTTGGTCTTAGGGACTTTGGCGCTGTATTGATCAAGCAGTTTACGGGCGGCGTTGAATATTTTCGTCTGATCGCTCAACGGACTATGCGCCCAGCCTCCGGGATCGGAATCGATAAAACAGAAGGCGTCAGCGTTGTTCACGACTTTGTACAGGGCTTCAAACGACTTCAGAATATTGGCGAACTGCTCCGGATCGGCCGGGTTCATATCCTTTTGACATTCGCCCATGACCCAGTAAGTGCGAAACCGCGGATCGCGGATGCCACAGTTGCCAACGCCGATCCGGTTCGCTGACTGCATGATCCATACTTCCATGCCGCGCTGGTTCTGCGCGTAGTCCACAACCCGTTTCACTTCCTGCAGGTAGGCTTCGTCTTCCGCAGACATGGGAACCGGAATGATTTCCATGAACGGCCACAGGTAAAACAGGTTGATGCGTTGCGCCCACGCCATATCGATGAAACGCTTCCAGTCTTCCTCCTTCCAGGAACGAAACGCGTAGGGATATTTCAGTGGCCATCCATTCAAGTGAATGCCCCGCGATGCGACGCTCGGCTTGCTGCGGAGATCGATTGGGCCATCGAGATAGGCTGCTTTGTCTTCTCCGTGGATCATCGGCATGAAGGTCGCGAGCCCAGCGTTCGTGCCGTGCGGGTTCGGCCCCGCGATGATCACCACTTTGCTGCCGCCTCTATCGAAGGAGCGGATGACCGCGCCTTCATCGCCCAGATCGCTCGCAGATCCCAGGTCGACGTTCAGGCCCTGAGCCATTTCTTTCCCAATGGCGATAACGGTCTTTGATTTCAGGGCTGCGTTGAGAGATGAACTGACGGTAACCGGCTTGCCGGTGATGTCTGTGAGATATGAGGCGAGGTCTTTCGCGCCATAAAGAAGATAGGAGGGCTCACTGCGATCCACCAGAACTAGGGCTCCATCGAGCGAAACTCGTTCAGGCTGCCCACCTACAGGCGTCGCGCTCGCTGTCACGCTCGCGGCGACCACCAGCCACAGAATCAGCGACAAAGCTTCAGCCGACAGACTCATCCAGGGTTGACGCCATTTCCGGGTCATTGCACTCCCGCATTCGTATGAGCCATCGCTACGATAAACGAATATCGCATTGATGTAAGTGTAAGATTTTATTGTAATAGGTTGACAGTTGTAAAGCATTTTATGATATATGATCGATCATTATTCGCGTCGCTTACGGGAGGTACGCCCGATGCTAAGGCCTGCCGCGGTCACATATTTCGTCGTCGCATTTGTGTTGCTTGGGTCAATTTCCGCGCAAACCAAGCCAATCTTCAGTATCGGAAGCAAAAACGGTCTGCACACGGAGTTTGCCCAGAACCGCGAAGCTGGACATGCCGTCTTCTACAAGGTAGGCGAGAGCTCCGCGGAAAAGGACTGGCCCGCCTACCAGCCCGGCTCGTTCGATTCCATCGTTGGCCGCAGCACCATGCAACACGACTGGACTGAGGTGCACCCCGATCCCCTTCCCGAACCCTACAAGGTGCAGTTCAGTCTTGCTGCTTCGCCCAAAGGGACCTTCACTTTGCACCTCGATGCCATCTTTCGGTATCGACGTCCTGCGCCGCCCCTCTACCGAGTTGTGATCAACGGAAATTTTGCAGCGAGCTATCGCCTGAACCCGCATCCGGCTCCCGAACTCTGGTGGCCAAATGGCGGCGACGCTCAAGGCAACATGCAGTATTTCGGTTACGAATCTCTGGATATGCAGCTGCCTGCTTCCGCGTTCACAAGTGGGGCGAACACCATCACGCTGCAATGTCTCGACGGCTTCGGTATCTATTACGACGATCTTTCGCTTTCAAATGATCCTGTGCGTGAGCCACCAGCCATAACCGACGCTTCGATCGAGCCGAGCGTGCTTTACAAGAACCGTTCTGCTGGCTTGGTCGAATTGGCGAGGGTACGCGTCCGCACCACGAAACTTTTAGGGTCTACAAAACTGAAAGCAGAGATTGGCGCCGCAGCAATCGAGAGCGAACTCTCACAGAGTGAATCGGGCGACATTGAGACGACCATCGAAGTGCCCGCCACCGACAAGCCAGCTCCGGTTGCGCTTTACGTGGCCGGGAACAAAGATCCGATCTATCGCGGCACCTTCACTCCCCGGCGAAAGTGGCAGGTTTACGCTTTGCCGATGGAGCAGGCCGATTTTGGATACAACGATCTGCCTGCGCGCACGCTGGAGTGGGAAAATCGTTTCATCGACAAAACTCTGGAGATCCAGCAGAAATACCCGTCGTACTCATTCACCCTCGATGCCGCTGCGAACCTCGAATCGTATCTCTCCACCCGCAAGGACGAGAAGGCGAAACAACTTCTCGGAGATCTTCGAACCGGAAAATGGGGCATGAACGCCCTGTACGCGAACTTCTTCACGGGCCTCTCCACCCCGGAAGAACTGTTCCGTATGCTCGAGTTTTCTCTAGGTGCGGGGCGAAAATACAATCTCCAGATCGATTCTGCTTCACAGACCGATGAGCCGTCCCTGACCTGGGGGTTTCCTCAGATTCTCTCCGATGCCGGCATCAAATATTTCACCAATGGCAGCGACCCGATCCGTGGCGCGTTCAACCCAATCGGACACCTGAATTTTCATTCGCCGTTTTATTGGGAAGGGCCGACTGGATCCAAAGTTCTGATGTGGAGCGGGATTTCTTACACAGCGGTCGATGACATGACCTGGGCCGGCTGGAACCCAGACTCAGCGCGAGCGGGGACATATTCGACTTCGGTCTTTGGACTGACCCGGTCGCTGCCGCTTTTTCTTTCGCAATATGAGCGCGATGATTTCCCTTTTGACGCCGTGCTTCTCTTTGGCTTGCATAACGATGAAATCCCCATGCGTCACTGGGGCGACGCCGACGTGATCGACATGTGGAACCGGGAATATGCCTATCCCAAGGTCATCCCGGCTACGCAGCGCGACTTCTTTACTCACATCACGACAAAATTTGGGGACCAGATTAAGACCTATCGCGGAGACGGGGGCTCGTATTGGGAAGACGAGGCAGGGGCCGATGCGCGCATCGCCGCCATGATCCGCACGTCGCAGATACAACTGGCAGCTGCGGAGAAATTTGAAAGTATCGCCAGTTGGCTGCAACCGCATTTGAAGTTTGATCGCCAGCCTTTTGATGCTGCCTGGAAAAACATTCTGCTCGCTGATTCCTACGTATGGAGTGACGCCAACTCCTTCAAGCGGCCCGAAAGCTATCGCACGCGCGGAGGCGAGGCCGCTCATCGCGCCTGGGCCGAGGCCGCCTTGCAGCAAACCAGCGATTTGCGCCTAGTGACCATGGACAAAATCGCGGAACTGGTTGGCACCGATCAACAAGGTACGGTCGTCTTCAACCCCGAGAGTTGGCCAAGAAGCGACTTCTTCGACTTGGAGTTAGAACCGGATGAAACTCTGATGGATCCGGCGACTAGACAGACCATCCCATGCGGAGCTTTGAGGTTGCTAAACGGGTATCAGGAAGTTCGCTGCTGGGCTGCTGATGTGCCCGCAATGGGATACAAGTTCTATGCGATCAGCAAGGGGAAAGTTTCAGAGGGAGAGGTTGTCGCGATTGATCCTTCAAAGGCGACGATCGAGAACAAGTACTACAATGTCGAACTGAATCCACAGACTGGCGCTGTTGCGCACTTGCTCGACAAATCAAACGGACAAGATCTGGTCAACTCAGGCTCGGGCTATCAGTTGAACGAATACGTTTACGTAAGCGGCGGCGACCCCAACGGTTCAAGCTCTACCAACAACAGAATTCTGGCGGCGGATATAACCCTGCCCTTGCCCAAGCTCACGGTCAACCGCGCCAGCTTGACTACTCCACCGCAGGCGCGCCGGTTTCCCTGGGGAACTGTGATCACTATTCGCTCCAAGGCCCTGAACACGCCTGAGATTATCAGCACAATCACGCTGCTCGACATGCGGAAACAGGTCAACGTCCACAACGAGGTTGAGAAAACGGCGACTCTAAAGAAAGAAGGAATCTACTTCGCGTTCCCCTTCACTCTGAAACAACCTCAAGTCAAGTATCAGAGCGCCACAGCCTGGGTTGACCCGGAGAACGAGGTGCTGCCCGGCGCCAACCGCCAATGGTTTACCACCCAGGGCGGCGTGTGGGGAAAGAGTACTGACGGCAACGTTGCCTGGGCCACGGTTGACGCTCCCCTGATCACTCTCGAAGACATCAATCGCGGCCTCTGGCCAGAATCCCTCCAGATTCGTAATGGCTCGGTGTTCTCCTACGTGATGAACAATTACTGGTACACCGACGCGCCGGCACAACAGGGCGGACGCTTCACCTTCCGATATGCGTTGACCAACGGGCCGGACGTGTCCCCAGTTCAAGCCGCGACGCTGGCCAGCGAACAGCGGTCACCGTTCGCGGCGATTCGTCACTACAACATGGGATGGCAACCGACATTATCCGATAAAGGCGCCGGCCTTCTCAGTGCGACGCCCTCGGGAGTCACGGTGCTGACGATTCGACCGTTGGAGGAGGGCAACGCGTATCTTGTCAGGGTTCACAACTCAACTTCAGCTGACGTGACGGCAAATATTCAGTTTCCTGCAGTTCAGATTCAGGAAGCTTATCTGGGATCGGTCATGGGAGAGCGTACCGCTGGGGTGAACTGGACTCCGCACAGCGTGACGATGCTAATGGGAAAGTATGAAATCAAGAACCTGGTAGTAAGGGTGGCGGCGAACATGTAGGAATTTAACTCGTCACACCCAGCAGCACCGCCGCAACCAGACCGACCACGATGCCAAGCTTGGCGTAGGTCCCAACTCGTTCGTGAAAGAACAGAACTCCGCCCAGGACTACGACGCACATGCTCGCGCCCATTCCCAGCATATAGACGACGCTTCCCGGAACGCCATTTGATAGCGCGAGCCCCATGAAGAACTGCCCGCCGACGCTGGCGACCGCCATGATCAATCCGATGATCAAATTAGCCAGAGAGAGGCGCTGGCGCGATTTGATCAGTCCGACAAGACCAAAAGCGAAGCCCGCCAGGTACCAGTAGACGAGATAAACCGGCGTGTATTGTTGAGCGAGTCCCCGGCCAGCCAGTACGCGAAGACCGAACGGGCAAACCCCATTCAGCAGGAATGCACAGAGCATGGCTGTGATCCAGATCTTCACGTTCGCGCGCGCGGGGACTTCGCCCTGGGTTGCAACCTGTCCACTCTCCTGCTGTTTGTCTTTCCATAGAAGAAAGATGGAAAGTACTACCAGACCCAAAACCAGCGCTTTCAGCAATCCAACTTTTTCGTGATAGATGACAGTAGACAACGTGGCCGGTACCACTGCGGAAAGATTCATGAAAATCCAACTGGTGGTGATCTTCCCGAATTGCAGTCCGTATAAGAACGTCCAGAAGGCCAGAACCGCCAGCGCGCCAAAAAACAGCGCGGTACCGCTGACAATCCGCGGAGGATTTAACGACTGCCCCTGAACCAGGCTGACCCACAGGCCCATGAACACGGTTGAGCCGCCGAAAAGAACAAGCGTGGTGTTCAGCGGCGTACAGCCCTTGTTATCCGCCAGCTTGCTCAGAATTCCCAGAATGCCGATGCTGAGCATCGCAAGCACCGCGAACAAATATCCGATGAACATTCTCTTTTTCCTCGCACAGATTCTTGACCGGCGAATGCGTTTTACGAACGGTCAGGCCCACAGCGATCGCAACTGTTCAACCACTCGTCCCTCAAAACCCGGCCGCAGCGCTCTCCGGTGCCGATATCGAAGCGCCGCACCGTCCGCGGGGAAAGTAGCAGCCTCATATCCACCCAGAGCTAAATCGCGATCCATGGGTATGTAGCTTTCGCAGCCGTTGGTGTAAGCCAGCATCATGTTGTGCTTGGTAGGAGCGGCCTTATCCAGCGTCAGTTGATATTCCGCAAATAGCTCATGCGTAGCTGCCAGCAAGGACCAGTGATCGCCAACGCGCAGCAAGTGCGCATCAAAGCGCAGGGGACGTTCGTCGCGCGTTTCGATTTTGCTCAGCAAGTCGCGAAGGCACAAAACGGTGTCCATCATCCACCAGGCCTTGCCCTCCATGGGTTGAACATCATCCGCGGCTTTGGATTCTTTTTGACTCTTGGCGGTTTCGACGTCGTCCTGCATGTCCCACAGCTGTTCATCGTTGAAGACGTCGCGCCCGTAAGTTTTAACGAGACGCTCTGCCGCGGCCTCGAGAGCTTGCGAACACTCTTCCTTTGAGGGGAGTGCTTGCAGAGGAATCTCCGAGTGCACTGAAGTGATCGTGAATTCCTCAGACGGAATGGATTCGCTCTTTGACGCCGCCTGGAAAGCCGCTTCCGCCAATACTTCGCCGGCCAACTCAGAGGCCGAGATTCCCCCACGAAGTGGATCACCGTTAATATTCCCAGCGAACGCCTGGCCGAACATGGCGATCATGTTTCCGCCAAAACGTTCTTTAAGTTTCCGCGCGGCAAATCCGGGAAATTCCGCGCTGATCAGCCGGCTCGATCCATGAATAATAACGGGGTGGGCTGCATGGCTAAACAGAATCGCCGCGGGACTACCATCGAGCCGATCCACACGCAGTACATCCGTCCACGGAACGACTGGTCCCGCAGGATTCGGCTTCATCACAATGCCTTGGTCTGATGGCAGCCGCCGGTTCGTTCCGATGTGAACGGGGGATCTCCCTGCGCGTAAGACCACGGGCTCGCTCTTAGCTTCAGCAACCGAGACAAGATCCGCCAGTTCTCCCGGAAGCCCGTCACGCCAGGTCTTGCCCGGCCCTGAGAACCATCGTGGGCCCAGCACGCTCCAAGGAATGGTGAATGGAGCAGAGTGATTGTGGGTGCAGTGCACAAGCGCGACCGCTATGCCGGTGCGGGCCGCGATTGCGCTGCGAATTTGATCCGCGAGTACAAAGTCCATCCCGATCAGATCAAGAGATAAGATCGCGACGCGCTTCTTGGCATCGTTCAACACCAAAGCGCGCGCGTACAGATCGTCGTGCACGCCCGTGCTGCGCTGAATGGTACCGAGTGTCGGAGCTCCTACGGGAGGGGTTATCACGAGTTCTGCCGCTCCCCCCAGTAGCTTTGCATTGCTTTGCGTCACGTGGTTCGCCCCCATCAGTAATGCCTACTGCCGACTAGTCCTTTGCCCTCTTCCACGACAAAGTCGCGGTCCCCTTCAACGTCGCCGATATTGTCCACCACGCCGCTTGGCCAGTAGACCTTCACAGCAGCTCGCTTGTTTGACCGCAGGCCGAAGTGCACTCGCGTGTCGTTTTGTGACAGGAAACTGCCACCGGTATGGACCCAGTCCACCTGCTTGAGGTCACCGGCGGTCACTTCGATGCGGGCACCGATTCCGCCCCGGTTCGAACGCGTGCCTACCGTTCGAATTCGCAGCCAATGATTCTCGCCCGCGAAGACATTGCGAATCACGGTTGGAGTTTCGTCCAGGTTTACGACAGCAATATCCACTCTTCCGTCGTTGTCAAAATCTGCGGACGCCGCACCCCGGGCCACGTGCCTTTGGAAGTCAGACAGCCCCATTTCATCGCCGACATCGAGAAATCTCTGCCCCTGATCGTTTTGCAGGAGAAGCAGGCGCTGCTTGTAACTGGTGGCATCCTTGAAGTAGCGATTGACCTCCGGAAATAGATGACCGTTTGCGGCAAAAAGATCGCGGAAGCCATCGTTATCGAAATCCAGAAACATCGTTCCCCAACCCATATAAGGGTGAGTGGCGTAATAAAGCCCGGTTTCCCGGGTCACATCGTCGAACATGTCACCCTGATTTTTGTAGAGAGTGTAGTGATCGTCGGAATACGTCGTGATGAAGACGTCTGGCTTGCCATCGTTGTTGTAGTCTCCAACCGCCAATCCCATGTTGGCCTGCTCAGTTCCATCACGGCAGCAAGCAATGCCTCTCGACAAAGCGTCTTCCTTGAATTTTCCGTTACCCTCGTTGTGGTAGAAGTAGTTGAAACACGCATCATTGGCCACCAAGATGTCGGGACGCCCGTCGCCATCGAGGTCTTGAAACAACACTCCTAACCCGAAGTAGCTCTCCTTGTTTGCGACTCCTGCCTCCTCCGTCACTTCACGGAAGGTCCCATCGTGGTTGTTGCGATAGAGGGCATGCGGGGCGCCGCGAAATCCGCGAGGTCCGCAAAACGTAGGCATCGACTTATAGTTGCAGAGCGCCAGGTAGTTCTTTGACGCGTTAATGTCAAATTCCACATACCCGGCGACAAACAGATCAACCCATCCATCATTGTCATAGTCGGCAAAGGCCGCGCCCGTATGCCAGAAGTTACCCCCTGCGACACCCGCTTTCTGCGCGATCTCTGTAAATGTGCCGTGGCCGTTATTGCGGAAAAGTTCGTTGGGTCCGAAATTTGTGACCAGCAGATCGGTGAAACCGTCATTGTTAATGTCGGCCGCCGCGCAACCTTGACCCCATCCCCGTCCTGCTACTCCGGCTTGAGCAGTCACGTCCGTAAATTTCCCGCCACCATCATTGCGGTACAGGTAATTGCTCTGCCTGCGAGGCTTGCCAGATTTAAGATCTTCAACGGTAGAGCCATTCACGATAAACAGATCAACCAGTCCGTCGTTGTTGTAATCCAGCCAACAAACCCCCGTTCCGTTGACATCGAGGATTGACTTCTTTTCCGGCGTTCCGTCGATGGTTATTCCCTGGATGCCAGCCTCTTTGGTTACATCGACGAAGCTCGGTTTCCGGCCACGTTCTTTTGATACAGCCAGCGTTGTCAGGGCGAGAACTCCGAAGCATGCGACTGTGTAGAGTTTGCTTCGGGCATTGGCCCTCATCGACTGACGCTCCCCGGGGTTTTGTCCTCGAAAGCGTCTGGAGCCATGTCATACGTCTTGCGCCGAAGATCCTGTAGTTCATTCTTCTTCTGGCGGAAGATGGTAAACATTTGTGCCGATTGTTCGAGTTTCCCAGCTCGTTTGTACAGCGCGCCCAGAAGAAAATAGGTGTCTTCCCAATCGGGATCCAGCTCTCTCGCTCTTTCCAGGAACTTCAGTGCCTGCGCGTCATCCTTGCGGTCGTAATAAATCTTGCCTAACCGAAAATAGGCCGGAGCGTAACGAGCATCGACGCGAAGCGCTGCATTGAAACTCTCCTCCGCTTCGGCTGTGGCGCCTGCCTTCATTTGAAGCATCCCGATCTGAAGATAGGCTGCGGGGCGACCAGCATCCAGATCCAGGACACGCTTAAAAGACGTCATGGCTTGGTCGTCCTTCTCAAGATCTTCCAGGCACAAACCGAGCGCCTGCCGGTAATCGGGATTCTCCGGCTCCAGTTCGGCCGCCTTTCGTAAAGGATCGATGGCCTCCGCGCTTGAACCGCGACTCATGAAGGTGAGCCCCAACAAATAGTGCAAACGCGCGCTGCCCGGAAACTGGACTAGCCCGGATTGAAGCGTTGCTCCGGCCGCAGCGTCGTCTCCGGCGTTGCGCTGAGCAGCCGCGAGATGCCGGTAGTTGTCTTCCTTCGCAGGACCCAAACTCACAGCCTGCTTAAAACACTGCTGTGCCTTATTCTGACGGCCGAGTTCCTGGAAGACCCCACCCAGGGCATCATGAAAATCTGCATTTTCCGATGCTCCCAAACTCTGTGCTCGCTCCGCCGCCGCGACAGCGCTTTCCTTTTGGCCGGTCTTTGCCAGGGCCAAAGCCATATAAAGCTGAGGTTGCGCTTTCTCCGGATCCAGCTCGATGGCTCGTTGCAAGTGCTTCACTGCCTCTGCGGCCTCGTCGGTGGCGAGAAGGAGCCTCCCCAACGAGAGTTCAGCCACAAAAGCTTGCGGTTGTTGCGCAAGAGCGGCTCGATAGCTTTCAATGGCTGCCGTGTTGTCTCCCAGCCGTTCATTGGCAGCGCCGAGATAGATGTAAATCTCTGGACCGAGCGCTATTCCTTTGGACAAGGAATCGCGTGCAGCGGCGAACTCGCCAACTTGCAGAAGCGCAATGCCCAAAGCTGCGCTGGCAGCAGGAAATACTGGACGGAGCTTTACCGCCTGGCCGAACTCGCCTGTAGCCGCCGAAGAGTCCCCTGTAGCGAGGAGAACTGTTCCCAATTTGTAGTGAGTGTCCGCCTGATTGTTGCGACGGGCCAGCGCCGTTTCCAAGGCCTTCCGTGCCTCAGGGAAGCGGGACTGCCGAAGAAATACAGTCCCCAGCAAGTTGTAGTATGCCCATGAGTCCGCGATCGGCGCAGCGGAGTTTTTCAGTCGTGCCAACGCAGAGTCAAACCGCCCCACACGAAAATACAACAAGGCTTCAAAATACTTTCCGATCGAAGTTCGAGGTTGGAGTTTTAATTCCGAGTTAAGCGCGTGGTTGATAAGCTCGATTTCGGCGGTCGGCCGTTGGGGGTCGAGATCGTAGTTCCAGACATGGCCAAGAGCGGTCAGCAGGTTCTCTCGATCTCCCGAGCAATCGTACGCGATGCCCAGGAGGATTCTGTCGTCGGGCGAATTCACATTCGCGGCGAGCGCTTGCTGAAACCGACGTGCGGCCTGTTTGCACTCGTTTTTCGAAAGCAAAGCCAGTGCAGACGTGAAACTAGGGCTGGGAGTCTCGCCGCCGTCCTTGGTTGAACCCGCGCTGCCTGCGCTGCAGGGAACAACCGTTAGCGCCCAGCAGGCGAGCAGCGCTGCAATCTGGATTGGCCGGTAATCACGCATTCTGTACGACTGTTGCCGTGCTTACCCTTCTACACTACAGGCCCCCTCCTTCGCGCAGAGTATTGTGCCCCACCGGCACCTACCTCTTAATTATTAGAAGACAAGCCTCAGCGCAAACTGGAGCTCCCGGTTGTCAAGTCGTGTGCCAGTGATCTGCCCGAATAGAGGCGTTCCGAAAGTCGTGTTTGGAGCCCCCAGTATCGGGTGATTCAGGGCATTGAAGGCCTCGAATCGGAACTGCAAGTTCACGCGCTCACTGATATTGGTATTTTTGACCAGCGATAGGTCCATATCTGTAAGGCTTGGGCCGTAAACCGAACCGATGCCTTCATTTCCGAAAGAGAAGGGGGGCGGCACTGCGAACGCACTCGTGTCAAAAAATTGTTCCACGGTCTTCGGGCCGTTATTCGGGTCGTGGAGCAAATTCGGCAGCTTCGCACCGTCACCGACGTTGGGGTTGTCAAAGGGCAAAGTGACCGTATTAGGCTGGCCCGACTGGTAAGTGAAGATGGCGGCGAACTGCCATCCAGAAACTACTTTCTCCAGCACTCCATTGCCATCGGACAAAAACCTCTTCTTGTTGCCAAACGGAAGTTCGTACACGGAACTAAATGTAAAGCGATGACGAGTGTCCGCAGCCCAAAGACCGCGGTTTGCCCGTCGGTTGTCATTGTCCTGTAAGTCGGGTACGAATGCGCCAGTCTCAGCGCCCTGAGTGTCCGTGATCGCTTTCGACCAAGTGTACCCGGCCAGAATCGACAGCCCCGCCGAGAAACGCCTGTCCACCCGCACCTGAAGGCCGTTGTAGTTGGCATTTCCAAGCGGCTGGTTGCCCGCGACGGTCGAGACGTTGGTATACGGGCGCCTCGAGTCAATGTCTCCGGGTCCAGGCCGCGGCTGGTTTGGCCACGTTCTGGCCCACAATTTCGTGTCCTTGTTCCCAACATACGTTACGTCGACAACAAAACCTGCACCAATGTCGTGTTGCACCCCAAAATTCCAGGCCTGCAGATAGGGGGTTCGCGCATTGGACGGAATGTAAGTGAACTGTACTCCCCCGGGCGGTTGCCCCGCGGTCGGATTAAACCAGTCCCAACCGGTAAAGTTACTCGCGTTGTTAAAGCGGTTATAGAAACTGACAAACGGGGGGTTAATGCCAAGAAATATGAACTGGTTGAAGGGCTCCGGTTGGTAAAAAATGCCATACCCACCGCGCACTACAGTGCGATCAGAGTTGCCCACACGATAGGCAAATCCGATCCGGGGCGCGAAGTTGTTATTGTCGGTGCCCGCCAATGTGCTGCGGTTGGCCGCTATCGAGGACGGCAAAGAGGACTGGCACGGCCGTACCGGAAGAGCCGGCGTGCAGGGACCGGCGAGAACCAGCGAGGCTTGGCCTCCGCCTGGAGGAAGAACGATGTTCGAAATCGAGTCGTTCTTGGAGACCGGCCAGGGTCGCCATTCATAGCGCAACCCGAGATTCAGGGTCAGTTTGGGGGTGATCCTCCAGTCATCCTGGACCCACGGCATGAGCTCCCACTGGCGGTACTGAGGGTCGAACAGTTCCGGAGACAACTCAAAGTTCTGGGGAATACCGATGAGCATGTCCGCCATCGGGTAACCCGTCATGCTGCCGTCGAAAACATACAGCCCGTTTCCGATGAAGATTTCCGGGAAGGTTTCATGATGCCGGACCACATGCATACCCCCCCGGATCAGATGCTTTCCACGAACTAGACTCACGCTTCCTTGAGTCTCGTACCGCTCGCTGAACCATTGCCGGGGACCAAAGTGGAAGCCACCTAATGTTCCGAAACCTGGTGTAATAAAAAATGGAGCGTCGGACGCGCGAGTGTCGCTCGCCACTCCGTTGATTTTCAGAATGTCGCGGGCGATATTTGGGGTCGTGTTGGCGAGATTCTTGTTTACAAACTGCTTGAACAAGTTATAGCCGAATTGGACGTCGAAAATGGTGGAGGGGCTGACGGTGTCGGTCAGATGCACGGTGGCATTCTGATTCTTGTTGTTCTGCTTGATGAAGAAATTGGGATTGGTTGTTGGTGGGTCGTCATTAACCCCGTTATAGACATAGTGACCTGACAGCTGCAACTTGCTGGTCAGCTGATGATCCACTCGAGCAAGGTATTGGTTGGAATCGTTGGGATGAGGTCCTGGCACAATGTAGTTGTTTGCCAGACCCGGGCGATTCGGAAGTGGCACATACTTGTCCAAATAACCGGGCATAACGCTGAGCAAACTGGTGGACGGTATAACATTGCCCGGATAAGGTAACCCGGTAAACGGATCGTGAATGGCGATGGGAGTGGGGAGATTCAGCAGTTCCGAGAAATCACCAGCATGCATCGCAGAGCTCGGAAATGTATCAAACAGGGTTGTGGTCCTCGCCTCACGAAATCCCTCGTAACTGCCAAAGAAGAAAGTTTTGCCGCGACGAATAGGTCCGCCGAACGTTCCTCCAAATTGGTTGCGCCTTAGAGGTGGTTTTTCCTCTCCGGCCCTGTCGGTAAAGAAATTCGCTGCATCAAATAAGTCATTCCTTACAAATTCGTAAAGTGTGCCGTGGAACTGGTTGGTTCCAGTCTTCGTGACCATGTTCGTCAGGCCACCGGCATTAGCTCCGAACTCTGCGGTGTAGTTGCTCGTCTGTACCCTGAACTCCTGGATTGCATCCACGGAGGGATTCATTCCGTTAGTGCCGTGGATCCAGTCTTTGAAAGACAGGCCATCGAGAAGGTAGTCATTGTAGACATCACGCATTCCGTTGACGGAGACATTCCCGTTCCCGATGGCAATGTTTTGGGAAGCAATCTGGACTGCCGTGAAAGTGCTGGGTGGACCCATGGTCACTCCCGGTGAAAGCAGCTGGAGTTGCAAAAAATTGCGGCCATTCAAGGGGATTTCATTAACAACCTTGGTCTCAAGCAGGGCGCTGACCGACGATTCGCTCGTCTGTAGTGCAGTGCTCTCAGCTGTGACGTTCACCTGCTCAGAAACGGTTCCCGGGGGCAACATCACATCGATCGTCCGCACGGCTTGCACTTCGAGCGTGACCTGGTCAATAACCTTTCGCTGAAAGCCCGGCTTCTCGGCGCTTACGACGTAGGTTCCGACTTGCAAGTTCGGCATCGTGAACTGTCCAACGCCATTGCTGGTCACCTGTCGTGTTTCTCCGGTATTCACATTCTTCGCAGTGACGACAACTCCGGCAAGCACTGCCCCAGAAGAGTCCGTTACAGTCCCGACCATGCCAGACTGCTGGGCGAGAACGGCCAGAGGCCAGCCAACGACGAGCAATAGAACCAAGCAGAGTTTGTGGCGAAGCATGATCCTTCTCCTGAGCGACTATAGATGACCGATTATCATGTGCACAGTAGTAGTGATTTATACGTATTGTCAAGATTAAATTTATAATTTGATCGATCATTGTTCATCTATTGCACCGTGTCTATCCTTAAGCACTATCGATTATAATGGAAAATCATGGTTCCCCTGTCGGCTTCCGAAGAGAGAGGCCGTTACAGGTTTTGCCCAAATTTGGTGAGGCTGGCCGTACCAGACACGCCCAGATCCAAGGGATTGAGGCTGTACAAGAAATTCTCGCCGTCGCTCTTCGTGAGTAGCGGTATTCTCCTAACGATCTTTAAGAATCTAGTATCTGATGTCATCATCAAGGACGAACGATAATGCCACTGATCGCAACCAAGCTGAACACCCAACCCGCACGACACCAGGTCGCGGAAAAGATTCGCGAATCGATCCTGGATGGATCCTTGGTACCTGGTGAGCGTCTGGTCGAACGCAAACTTGCGGAGACCCTCGGCACTAGCCAGTCTGCCATTCGAGAAGCTCTGATTCAGCTTGAATTGGAAGGACACGTTAGCAAGAAACCAAATTCAGCCACGTTTGTGACGCACTTCAGTCAGCGGGAATTGGAGAATACGATATCGGTGCGGCGAGCGCTGGAGGGTTTCGCTGTCGAGGAGGCCGCCCGGCAGTCGACTCCCGCGGATATTCAGCATCTGGAAGAGCTCTTTCAGCAATCGCAATCCGCTGCCCGTGCGCGCGAATTCCAAAAATACATCAGACGGGATTTAAGTTGGCACATCGCCATGTGGGAATCGACACACAATGATTGTCTGGTGGAAAGCCTGCGCAGGGTCGTAGTCCCGCTGTTCGGCTTTAGCGCAATTCGGGTTGCCATGCAACCGGGATTCAATCTCACGCAGGATCTTCAGTCCCACCGAGTGCTGCTGGACGCGATCGCCGCAGGTGAACCCGAGCGCGCAAAGCGCGCCTTCCATGCCGCGATGAAGGACTGGTCTGAACAGGCATCGCACCTCTATTCCGAAGAGAATGAACAGACATCAGCGCCATGAAATCGGCTCAGAGATCCGTCAACTCTAAGTTCGCCCGGTACTCAAGCCGCCCTTGGACATCTGCGTTTAGATGGAAGAGTGCACCGCCGAAGTAGCCGTTTTCGGAATCATAACCCGGCGGCATCACTGGCATCGGTTCGGACTTGGCAGCCGAAGTAACGAAAATGTCGCGCAAGTCCGGACCGCCAAAAGTCAGTGACGAGGTCTGTTTTGCCGGGATCGGAATTCGGCGCTCCAACTTGCCTTCGGGATCGTAGCGTGTAATACAATTGCCATACCATTCCGCCGACCATACGAAACCTTCAGCATCCACCGTCAATCCGTCTGGCAATCCGGAACTGCCGTCAACTCTGACAAATACTCTTCGATCTCGTACCTGGCCGGTCGTCGAGTCGTAGGCGTATGCATAAATCAGTCGTGCGACCGAGTCGGTAAAATAGAGTGTGCGCCCATCGCGAGAGAAGCCGAGCCCATTGGCGAGATGGAAACCTTCGTCTAATATCCGAACTTCTGCATTCGGTTGAATGCAGAAGAGCTTTCCTAGGGGATATTCTGCCGAAGGATCGTAAAAGCAAGATCCGGCCAGCAAACGCCCTTCGGGGTCTGCGATGCAATCGTTCAATTGCAGCTTCACGTTCCCAACCGTGCTGGCGACTGATACTGGCTTGCCCTTTTTGTTCCAGAACCAAACTCCGGAATTGTTGGTAAAGGTAAATCCGCCGGATTGGTCGAGAGCGCAGCCGTTGACTTCAAAATTATCCAACAACACTTCCTTCTTCTGGGACTTCCAATCGTACGCGTAGAACTTACGCCCGATGCAGTCTGTCCAGTAGAGCATCTGCTGGGACGCGTCCCACAAGGGAGCTTCACCACAGAGATTGCCATCATCGACCAAGATCGAACACGAGGCCATTTTTTTCCGAAGAGCTTAGGGGGAGCCCGCCTCCGTCGCCTGCGCGGAACGTCGTCCCTCGAACAATGTGAGAGTTGCAGTCCCCACGACAGTCAGCGCACCCCCGAGAATTTGAGGAAGCGTAATGTGATCGTGGACGGTCACAATCGAAAGAATCAATCCGAAAAGCGGCAGCAGGTAAATCGAAGTTGAAATCTGCCCGACCTCGAGCCGGTTCAGTACCCACATCCAGAGAATCATCGCCACTCCCCAACTTAAAAATCCGAGAACAGCCACGGCAAGCCAGGTTGCACCCGAATATCCGGTGACACGATAAAAAGGTCTGGCTTCAAATACCGCGGAAATGACGGCGCATGCAGCCACGCCTACCGCATAACTGAAGATTAGGACTTCAACTTCGGAGTAGCGGGACAGAAGGTCCTTGCTGTAGGTGTTGTAAAACGCGCTCCCCAGTCCTGCGATCAGAATGACAAAGTTACCCAGCAAAAGGCTGCGGCTGAACGAAGCCTGCGAGAGGTCGCTGGTCGAAACCAGCAAGGTACCAACGAAACCGAGAAGCAGACTGAATGCACGAATCAAACTTAGTTTTTCTCCCAGCATGAGGACGCCAAGGCCGGTCATTAATATCGGAATTGTCAGTGACAGGATGGCGGCGTTAGAGGCTGAAGAATGCCCGATGCCCCAGGAGAGCATCACCGACGGCGGAACAATACCTAAGACGCCCAGCAGCAGATATTCGCGTAGGGTTTTCCAGTCAAAGGCTTTTGGCGCTGTCTTTCGTTTCTGTTTTTCACGCAACCACAGGGGAACCAGAAAGACCGAGGCGAACAGTAACGTCCAGAAATTCAACGTCGCCGACTCCATACTGTTGCCCGCGATTTTGTAGGCTGGATACTGCGCGGCCCAAAGCAGGTTAACTAGAATGAGCGCTGCAAAATTGATCCATGCGCCCTTCTGCATCTTCATGTGGAGAGCCTGCTCAGCAAGCCGCCGTCAACCACCAGCGTTGCTCCGGTAATGTAGGAGGCAGCGGGAGAAGCAAGAAAATAGACGGCACGGGCAATGTCCTCGGGCTGGCCAACGCGGCCCAGCGGGATGGTTCGCCCAATGGCGTTCACCGCTTCCTCCGGATCAGGTTGGTCCTTGATGAAGGGCTCCATCATTCCTGATCGAATTGCTCCGGGACACACGACATTCACGCGCACGCCGTCCGCAGCAAAATCCAGTGACATGCCGCGGGTCAGTCCGAGCAATCCGGCTTTACTGGCTGCGTAGGCAGAAATTTGAGGCTCGCTGGCGAGTCCTTGCACGGACGAAATATTGACGATGCAGCCGCGGGTCTTTTTCAGAAATGGATAGGCGTATTTGGTACAGAGAAAAGCGCCGCGCAGGTTGGTTTCGGAAATCGAATTCCAATCGTCAATCGTGTATTCGTCGGCGCGGCGGTAGCGTTCAATGCCGGCATTGTTGCAGAGCACATCGATGCGCCCGAAGACCTCCGAGATACGGCCCATCAACGCCTGTATCTGGCTCTCAATCCGAACGTCGGTACGGACAAACAGGACCTGACCGCCGGCCGCAGCGATAGAGGATTCCAGCGCAGTCCCACGCTCGGCATCGAGATCCGCAATAACGACCGCCTCGCCCTTGCCAACGAATTCCTGGACAATGCCTCGCCCGATGCCATAGGCGCCGCCGGTCACCAGCGCTACGCGAGACTGGGTCATGAAACTCCTAGCAGATTGACAGAGTAGAGGTCATAGCTTCAGCGTCTCGCTTGAAGCGTGCGAGCGCCTCACGATTCAGATCGACTCCCAGTCCTGGACGTTTGGGAAGCGCAATCTCTCCGTTCACCATTTGTAACTCGTTGGAGACCAGTTCCCTGCGCAAAGACGACTCACATAACTCATCTGGCAGGAATTCGATGAACGCGCAGTTCGCCGCGGTGGCCGCCAAATGCGCCGCGGCAGCAATAGAAATGCCCGACTTCCAGAGATGGGGAACAATCGTGAGCTTTCTCTGCTCCGCCAGATTGCAGACGCGCTTGGCTTCGGTGAATCCGCCCACGCGGCCAACGTCGGGCTGGACCACGCTGATTTTTCCTCGATCCATCAGATCGAGAAACTCATAGCGCGTAGCCAGCCACTCTCCCGCGGCAATCGGAATGGGCTGTTCGGCAGTCAGACGCGCATAGCCCTCGAGATCATCCGAGGGCAGCGGCGTTTCAATGAAGAACAGGTTAAAGTCGACCCAGGGACGAATCGCTTTCAGACACGTATCCGCATCCGGAAAAGCGTACTGCACATCGACCATCAGCGTGAAATCTCGCCCGACCGCATTCCGGACTTCGCCAATCACTTCGGTCATTTCTTCGTGCGAAGCCTTCAACCCCTTATGCGCGTATGGCCCACAAGGCGTGACTTCAATTTTTGCTGCCCGAAAACCCAATCCTTTTGCACGCAGCGCCCACTCCACAATTGAGCGCCGGTACACCGCGAACGAACTGACCTCAGGCTGCAGCGACGCATACGGCGTGATACTTTTCTTGACCGCGCCACCCAGAAGCTCATGACAAGGTTTGCCGAGAGCTTTCCCGCGCAGGTCATGGAGAGCCATATCCAATGCGCCGATGGCATGGACCACGGCACCTCGCCGTCCATTCATGGCCGAGCCAACGTAGAGCTTTTCCCACAAAGCTTCCGGCTGCAAAGGATCTTGCCCGATGAGCATCTCGGCCAAGCCGAGTCCCATGGTGTGTGTGCCGGGCGCGTAAATACAGGCCCGTGCAATCCATGGGTTGACGTCAGTCTCGCCGATTCCGGTCACTCCTTCATCGGAATGAATCTCCACCACAATGTCGTCCTGCGACGAGCTGGTAGAGCCGACGTCATAACCCGGATCAAGCAATACGTGACAGTCAATCTGAGTAATTTTCATGTTCTCTGTAAGTGCTTCTTGGTCATAATGAGCGGAATAATCGCTCCGATAAGTTATGATCGATCATCATGTTATTGTCACATATATATTGTGTCAAGCATCTAAAGAACATAATGCGTAAAGATTGATCGATCATAATTCATCGAAATCAATATATCTCTCTCTTAACCCTGAAAACAGCCCTTCCCTTCCTTAAAGGTCCTCCCCGAGAGGCAAAAGCGCCGCAACATCAACCACCACATCGTCTTTCGTGAGTTCTCACAACGAGGTCGGCCCAGTTCTGCTCAAAAGTCTTTTGAATGATGTAGAGAATGCCGGGAGGGCTCCGACTTTTCCCATGAAGCCTGGAAGACTGACGTTCAGCAACTACTACAGGCTAAAGGAGAGCGGCCTTGGGCAAAGTCAGCGAAGTGTCTCGGCGCCGTTTCGTGACTTCGGCGCTCTCAGCTGCGGCGTTAGCGGCTTTACCTGGCCATTCGGTGGCAGACTCTAAAATGCGGAAACCGGGAGGAAATGAAATGACCAACTTGACCCCATACCTGTTGTTCGATGGCAAATGCCAGCAGGCCATGCGGTTCTACCAGTCCTGTTTCGGCGGAGAACTGACCGCAACCAAGGTCATGGACTCCCCAGCGAAGGATTTCATGCCTGCAACTCAGCAGGAGAAAATCGTCAATGCCCGGCTCAAAAACGGCAATCTGGAGATTTCAGCCTCAGATTGGCTGCGGCCTGACCAGACGCCGATCCGAGGCAACACAGTTT
>Ga0163162_10000886_pt1 | contig 27859 bp, 25 predicted proteins | sample S55metaG_FD_115310 | JGI IMG/M metagenome (GOLD analysis project Ga0163162, IMG submission 115310) | Switchgrass rhizosphere microbial communities from Kellogg Biological Station, Michigan, USA - S5-5 metaG | ecosystem: Host-associated > Plants > Roots > Rhizosphere > Soil | place: USA... | reverse complement strand
GAGCCGAAGAAGAAACCAGCTCGACTCGCTAACGCAACCAGAACGACTAAGACAGTAGCGACCAGGGTAGCTCCACGCCAACCAGCTTTATCATCTGAAACGATTTCTCGCGTTCAAGAGGCGTTGAATACTGCTGGTTATCATCTGGGCGAACCAGATGGAAAGGGCGGGCCGCTGACTCTCGCGGCGCTACAAAGATTTCAAGCGGATCGACACCTACCAGCTACTGGAAGATTTGACGATATAACCTTGGCGGCGCTCGGTGTTTCAAAGATCAGTGCAACCGATCAAGCTGAGAAGTCCGATCTGATTCTTGCAGATGCAGTGAATGCGTTAGTGCATACCGTAGATCCTGAAAGTAAGAAGGCCGGATTTTTGGCTGCGACAAACACCGGGTTATATCGTAGTCTCGATCCAACCAAAGGCTGGCAAAAACTGTCGTTTGGTATTGTTCAAGATCCACGAGCCGCGTGCATTTCGACAAACCTTCGTCAACCCGAAACAATTTGGGTCGGGACTCCGGCCTCAGGTGTTCTAGTAACTAACGATGGAGGGAAGAATTGGCGGCAAGCGAGTGGAGTTCCGCGCGACTTTCCGGTGAACACAATCGCGCAGGATCCGCAGCGGCCTGATTATGTGTATGTTGGCACTAAGCAATCTTTCTTCATGTCACACGATGGCGGTGCTACATTCAATCGGCGTGGAGGTAATCTGCCCTTTGGCGATTTCACAAGCATCCTGATTAATCCCCGAAATGGCGACGAGGTCTTTGCCGGAAACGCCTATCAGACAAGCGAAATCGGCGGCGGAGTATATCGAACTACGAACGGTGGGGTTACTTGGGCGCGGATTGATCCCAAGCAAAGACGTTTACCAAGTCAGAGAATCTGGGCGCTTGCGTTTGATTCCCAGGATCAGAACATCTTGTTTGTGGGATCGCATTCTGCGGGAGTTTACGTAGTACCAAGGACTTCCGATAATCTTTCGTCAAGTCAGTGACGATCTGTTCCTCCGTGTCATCGAACGCCTCGAGGTAACTCTCGAGGCGTTTGTTTTTTCGCAGTGTCAGCTTCTTGGCTAATCGTTGCGACGCCTTGACATGCGCTCATACTGACGTGTACATTCCCGCCCTACCCGTTAATAAAGGCGGCGGGTGTTTGTCGGACCAAGCGGGTGACTACGGCAGGGCGGTAATCGAAACAAATTAACTCGACATTTCCAAATCCAAACGGCTCGCATCCTCGCCAGCTTCAAATCCCGACAACGCCAAGGTCAAATAGCAAACAGGCCGCTGACATTCTGTCTGGTTGTCATCGAGACTTACGATGATTGTTCCAGTCAGAAGAAGCGCGATATGATCTTGAAACGCGCTAAGAGTTATCGGGAACTACAGGAGTCTGCATGTCTAGTGAACAACCCAAGCTGAATGACAGCGAGGCCGAAAACAAACCAACCTCCGGCGAGCAAGAAACTGCGCCGCAAACTTCCGATCTCAAGAATCAATCCGTGTCTGCTGCTCCAGCACCTGAGCTTGATGATCCAGATGAGTCCCGCGCTGGTGGAGACGTCGACTTTGGTCAACTTCTCGATCAGTTTGAGCAGGAGCAAGCGACCCTTGAAGAAGGCGAAGTCGTTCGTGGAACAGTAGTGGGTCTTAGCGAGCGCGGCGTCGTCATCGACTTTGGTTACAAATCGGAAGGCATCGTAAACCCGGCCGAGTTCACTGAGAATGGTGAGATTACAGTAAAGCCCGGAGACGAGGTTGAAGTGCTCGTAAAAAGCATGGAGACTGCGGATGGTCTGCCCGTGCTCTCTCGAGCCGACGCTGTTCGCATGAAGGCCTGGGATGATCTCGAAAAGGCATATCGGGAGAATAGCAACGTCAAGGGACGTGTGATCGATCGCATCAAGGGTGGTCTAAGAGTGGACATCGACGGTATTGCTGCTTTCCTGCCCGGATCGCAGGTTGACGTACGTCCAGTTCGAAACCTCGATAGCCTTCGTAATCAGATCATTGAAGCCAAAGTCATTAAGCTGAACCGCAAACGATCGAACGTAGTCTTGTCCCGAAAGGCGGTTATTGAACAGGAGAACACTGGACGTAAGGACCAGACGTTACAGCAGATCGAAGAAGACATTGTGGTTGAGGGTCAGATAAAGAATCTAACAGATTATGGTGCGTTCGTAGATCTTGGTGGAGTCGATGGTTTGTTGCACGTTACTGATATGTCGTGGGGTCGTTTGCAGAATCCAAACGAACTATTCCATGTCGGCGATAACATCCAAGTGAAAGTCCTCAAGTTTGATCGCGAACGAGAGCGTGTGTCTTTGGGATACAAGCAATTGCTTCCGGATCCCTGGTCCAGCGTTGAGGAACGTTTCCCCGTCGGCACGAGGGTCAATGGACGAGTGGCGAGCGTTGCTGATTACGGTGCTTTTGTGGAACTTGAAAATGGAGTCGAAGGGCTGGTTCACGTTTCGGAAATGAGCTGGTCAAAGCGCGTTAAGCATCCAAGCAAAGTCGTCAATCCTGGTGACGCTGTTGATGTTGAAGTGTTGAGCGTGGATCCAAAGGCGCGCCGAATCAGTCTCGGCATGAAGCAGGTACAGGAAAATCCATGGCAAACGTTGCATGAACGTTATCAGGTTGGTACCCGCGTCCATGGGAGAGTTCGGAATCTTACCGACTTCGGCGCGTTCATCGAGATTGAAGATGGAGTTGATGGTCTTGTGCATGTGTCAGATATTTCATGGTCACGAAGAATTAAGCATCCCAGCGAGGTCCTAAAGAAAGGGCAGGAGATCGATGCGGTTATCACAAGCATTGACAGCGAGAATCGGCGCCTATCTCTGTCAATAAAGGATCTCGAACCAAACGCCTGGGAGAAGTTCACGAACGAGCACAAACCAGGCGACGTTGTGCGCGGGAAAGTGGCCCGTTTTGCGAACTTTGGAGCTTTCGTAGAGCTCGATGACAATCTTGAGGGCTTGTGTCATATCTCGGAACTATCTGAGGAGCGTGTTAATAAGCCTGAAGACGTGGTCCAACTCGGTCAGGAAATGGAATTCAAGATCCTGCGAATTGATCCAGAGACCAAGAAGATCGGTCTTTCAGCGCGCGCAGTTGGAAAAGATGAGCCGATTGTGGATACAAAAATCTATTCGTCTGAGAAGGGTGGCGGCATGGCTTCACTTGGCGAACTTGCCGACTTCGGGCTCAGCAAACCTGAAACTACAGACGAGTAGGACGTTTCACCATTATCTGGGAGCCCCGCTTCATGCGTAATGATGCAGGGGCTCAAACACTTCACCATATGTGCGTCTCGCACATTTCTTGCCCCTGACTCAGTTGTTGACAGTCTTGCCCGACCTGATCATTTTCTGGTAGTGTACGGCCCTAGCTTATCTCGCCACTATCAAGAAGTTAACTAAAGATCTTATTCCGTAACTGTAGCGTTTTAGCCTGGACCATCTTTCGAGGAACCGAGGTGAGGCATGACAAAAGCAGAACTCGTCGAAGACGTGGCTCGAGCGGCAGAACTCACTAAGAAGGACGCGGAACGTTTAGTCGAAATTGTGTTCGAAAGCATCATTGAAACACTAAATCAAGGCGAGAAGATTGAACTTCGCGGTTTTGGGAGTTTTCGCGTACGTGAACGTGGTGCACGACGTGGGAGGAACCCCAAAACCGGCGACCCTGTAAGCATTCCTGCCAAACGCGTACCTTATTTTAAACCCGGGAAGGAATTGAAAGAACTTATCAACGATGAGAACTCCAGCGCTCCCTCCTCAACGGGAGGCTCTTCAAATCTTTCAGTCGATGGCCGACAACCACCTGTCCTCTAGTTGTTTATAACGAGGTAACAAAAAACTTGGATAGACTGTGGAGTCCCTGGCGAGCTAAGTACATAGCTGCAGGTGTTGATTCACAAGCGGGAACCTGCGTGTTCTGTCGAATGACGGCAGACACGGAGAACGATGAAACCAACCTTGTCGTTTATCGCGGTACGCACAACTTAATCGTATTGAATCTCTATCCGTATATTACGGGCCATCTGCTCATTGTTCCTTACCAACACCTGGCTGAGCTTGATTCAGTTGCTAAAGAAATAACTGACGAATTGATGGATCTTGCTAAGAAAGCGCAAACCGTTTTGCGGGAAGTTTATTCACCCAGCGGCTTCAACCTGGGAATGAACTTCGGTTCTGCCGCGGGTGCAGGCATTGCTGATCACATTCATATGCACCTTCTGCCTCGTTGGTCAGGCGACACAAACTTCATGACCACAGTCGCTGAAGCTAGAGTGTTGCCTGAAAGCCTCGAGACTACTTATTCAAAACTCCGCATTCATTTTTAACGAGACGTTGTTGTCAGCGTTTGCCGACCTTCCGCGGTACTGCTTCATCCTCAACTTCGCCGCCCCGGCTAATCGGAATATCGGACGGTCTGGTATAGCTGACACCGCGCTCTTCGCTATCGAGATCGCCGGGAGGAAGAGATGGCAATGGACCAGTCATTTGAGGTGGATTAAAGCCAGGATAATCGATGCGGGCATGATAGATGGCGGTGAGTGCGCTAATCATCGCTTCTCGGATGGTGGTTAGTTCCTGCAAAGTAATGTTGCACTCATCGAGTTGCCCGTCGCTAATAATCGCATCGACAATTTTCAAGACAATCGACCGGATACTCTCGGGATCAGGTCGCGCGAGTGAGCGGGCGGCTGCTTCACATGAATCCGCAAGCATCATGATTGCAGCTTCTTTAAATTGCGGCTTTGGACCCGGATAGCGAAATTCCACTTCGTCGACAATCTCGTTTGGTTTTGCCTGGGCCTGGGCCTTGCGCAGAAAATAGTGCAGCGTCCGGGTGCCGTGATGTTGAGGAATGAAGTCCTTTATCTTATCTGGTAAGCCAATTTCCTTAGCCAACCTGGCCCCATAAGTCACGTGACTCGTGATGATCTTTGCGCTTTGCTGCGGTCGCAATCGATCGTGAGGATTATTCCCTTGTTGATTCTCAACAAAGTACTCAGGCGCTGCTAATTTCCCAATGTCGTGATAGAGCGCACCTATTCTGGCCAAAAGTGAATTGGCGCCAACCGCACGACATGCGTCCTCTGCTAACTGGCCCACAGCGTGAGAGTGCTGATTGGTTCCGGGTGCTCGCATCGCCAATTGTCCAAGAACAGGCAAGTCTGCATTCGATAACTCGAGTAGCTTTACGTCAGTCAGTATTCCAAATAGAGATTCATTTATCGGTAGACCACCTGCTGTAAACACCGCGGTCAACAAACCACCAGCAAGGGCACAGCCAATGGCTAAGAGAGCCATACCCAGACTAAGAGGTTGTTGTGAATACGCAATTAGCGCGAGGGCTATCACGACATTGATGCCGCCTACCAGGAGACCACCGATTGTAACTGACTGTCGTTCTCTGTACCGACCGATACCGTAAACCGCTGCCGAACACGACACCATTGCATACAAAGCCTTTGGCATCCCACTTGGCGCTAGCATTCCGGCGAAGAGTGCAGTGATTATTCCCGTCAAGAAAGCAAGTTGTGTATCCACCAGCATCGCTACCAATAGGGCCCCGGCAGCAAAGGGAATTGCGAAGTCCCAGATAGTTGGATCATTGAATGGCGCGTTGATTCGCTGTGCAGCGATGCTATCAGCAAAAATAAATCCAACTTTCATTAAGGCTGTTTCGACTAATAGTGCCGAACCCACAAGTGCGAATGCCTTTTGCTCGCTTAGCATGACAGAACTGCTTGACGAGCGATGCTCGGTGAATTTCCACGCAGCCCAGTAGATTGCGATCACTGCGATAAGCAGGCCAATTAGATTCTGGAGTGGACGTCCGACAGCGCCAGTGTTTTTGATTGCGGCGATCTCAGCAAGCGTGTTGCTGGTAACGGTGTCACCTTCGCGTGCGAGCACTTGATTGCGTTTGAGCGAAATGACTACTGGCGGAATTTGATTTGACTCGCTTTCCCTCGACGCCGCTGTTGCCGCTTGATCCAATACAACGTTGGGTCGGATAAGCGGCACTAACGCAAGCGTAAGGACTGCCTTCTGCTCAGGTGTCCAACCACCCAAGTTTAATATTCGTAATTCGAGATTACGGCGTGCAGCAGAAAGGGCGATCATTCGTGTGCGAGGAGCCGGCATGATCATTGCCGCGGCAGGATTACGCACATCCACCAGAACGATCTCCTGTTGAAGTCGGTCAGCATCATTATCATCGTAGATATAGCTGACACCGATCTCTCGAACTATAGATGTCAATCGATTCAGATCATCTTCGGCAAAGTTGTGGGCGCTTATCGCTCGTGCAACTGCAGGTCCTCCTTCACCGTTCCAGCTTGCTGCCTTATTTCCCAAACTGTTCTGTTTTTTCAGTTCTTCCCAACCTGATCTAAAGCTCTGCACCGAGGTTTCTGCCCGACTAGAGTCGAAATTGAACACTGGCCGTGTTGCTCTGCGTGCGGCTGTGCGTCTCTGTTCTGTCTCGGCCAGATCGACTGTAGTGATGTCTGCCGGCGCAATAATCGCGTGAGTCAGCACATCACCTTCTTTGTAGTTTTCGTTGAAGCCGGATGAGTGGCTAGTTAGAAGAAGCAACGTCGTCAGTACAACAAGAAGGCTGAACAAGATGAGAAATCGAGTGCGCGATTCGAACATCATGAAGGGACTAATCGCGTAACTCACGAGCTTGTCGCGAGCCTGACCGAGTGGGGATTTGAAGCGTGGTCGAAGACCCATTATGCGATACGCGATACAGGTGATCTATATCGCTCGTCTTCTGCCGATTGTGCGGCAAGATTGCGAGCCAAAATTGCTCCAGCTCTCTCCAACAAAGGCGACAAGCTAGCTTCACGAATTGCCGAGATCGCAACAACTTCCGAGGCTTCAGGTTGAGCCCGTCTAACCGCTCCCGCAAGATCCTCGTCGTCAAGCAAGTCTGCTTTATTTAAGGCCAAAATTACTGGTATGTCCGCAAGTTTAAGTTCGACCAATATCCTCTTGACTGATTGAACTTGTTGTGGCCAGCGTGGATTGGAAACGTCTACGGCATGAATCAACAAACTACTTGCCGAAATTTCCTCAAGCGTCGCTCGAAAGGCCGACAGCAGATCGGGAGGCAATGCTCGAATGAATCCGACAGTGTCGTTGATGATGACTTCCTGATCGCGCGGCAAGCGCAGTCTTCTCGAAGTCGGATCCAAGGTTGCGAACATACGTTGTTCAGCATGCACTGTGCTCTTGGTCAGCGCATTTAGCAGCGTCGATTTGCCTGCGTTCGTGTATCCGACGATAGAGATAATGGGTAAGCCATGACGTGTACGGGGCTTGCGACGTTCCTGACGTCGTTGTCGCTGCTCCTCAATTTCTCTTTCCAATCGGTTGATGCGGTCACGGACTCGTCGACGATCCGTTTCCAGTTTTGTTTCGCCAGGACCTCTTCCGCCGATTCCACCCGCGAGTCGTGAAAAGGCTGAATCCTGTCCAGCGATTAAGCGCGGAAGAAGGTACTTCAATTGCGCCAACTCGACTTGAATCTTTCCTTCTCGCGACTGTGCACGTTGCGCGAAGATGTCCAGAATCAACTGTGACCGATCGATGATCTTCAAATCTGTGGTTTCCGACAGTGATCTGACCTGGGCAGGCGACAACTCACTGTCGAATACCAACATGTCTGCGCCAAGCTGGAGAGCACGAATGATCAGTTCATCCAACTTTCCCTTGCCGAGAACGGTTCGTGGATCGACGGCAGAACGTCTCTGTATGATCTTATCCTGGACCACGACATCTGCAGAGGCAGCCAGCTCAGCAAGCTCAGCCATCGACTCTTCCGCATCCGTCAATGGACCCGTTGCTACTCCTACCAGAATCGTTCGATCACGAACTTCAGCGCGCCGGGCTGTCCGACGGTTTCTTGCCATCTCGTCTTCGAGTGAATTAATTAGTTCGAGGAAGTCGGCGTCTAACTGAGATGCCATTCCCGGTTCGAGGAAACCATATAGATCGGGTGCACTAGCATTCTCCAATTCGCCGGAGTGAAGTGGAAGCAGATGCGCGGCGTGGATTAGACCCGGCAGGCCCGTAGTTGGATCAACATCGATGGCCGCCATCAAATCTAGACGCAACAACGCGAGATCCGTGAGGTCGTCCTGGGTTAATTGTTCGCCACGCAGGTGAGTATGAATGCAGCGAAGCCCACGAAAACGCCCCGATGCGACGCGTACGCGCTTGAAGTCAGGTAACTCAATGCCACGAATATCACCAACCATTACGTATTGCACGTGCCCCTTGCGGTCGATGAGTACACCAATCTGACGTCTGGTTTCGTGTGACAGTTCGCCTAGTTGCCGCGCAAACTCTGGTGTAACTATTTGGTTTGGAGGTATGCGACGCGTGTAGAGTTTTTCTATGCGACGAAGTTGATTAGGTTTGAGACCCAGAGTATTCCCTAGTGCGCTAGTAATAAGTGCTTCCCTCCTTGTTTAGTGTTACTAATTCAGGAGAATTCGGGTGGGTTCGACGTGAAGGTTGGACAATTACAGGATCAGTGTTACGGGCGGTTAACGTCGTACGCTGGAGGGTTCCGTCTGTTTTCCTCGGCGACACCGGGTCGCAGAGCAGCTTGAGCATCAGTTTCTGTGTGCGAGCTTCCTGCTTATCAGGAAGAAATAACGCTGATTCCGCACTGAGTACGCGCGGGATTATACCATAGGGCTAATGCCGCACACGGAACAAGTCTGCTGTTCTCAATATGCTCGATCAACTAATGAAGTCCTGTTTTGTACAAATCAGGACTGTTGGAGTTTGTCACATGTTTTCACTGAGGCGTATCATGAGCCATTTTGTAGTAGACCGCCGGTGTTCCTAAATGTCGACTCTAAGCAAAATCATCGAGATTGATCCACCCTACGGAATCCCGGGGGGAGAAGTTGTGATCGACTGCGAGAATTTTGATACTAGCGATCCCGACTTGTGTGCCGTGTCGTTTGGAGAGACAGTCGCGCCGATCGTGGCCTTAGGTTCAAAGCGCGTTCTCGCTATTGTGCCAGACATTAGCGGCGGCGGTGCGTTTGAAGTGACATTGCGAGCAGGTGCGCTTCAGAGTGAACCTGTACCTTTCACGATTGCCAGAAAACTAGCCAGCGATGTTCATCCGGTCGCCAATCCAGCTTTTGATCCTGATGATGGTTCGCTCTTTGTCACGCGATCCGGTTCACGCGGTGAAGAATTGCCCGTTACACTTTTCCGCATCGATATTAACGGTGAAGTAACGGAGTATTCAGGGGATATCGCGAACCCAACGGGCATTGCATTCAATGAGGATGGAGACATGGTTGTTAGCAGTCGCCTTGATGGCACTGTTTACAAAGTGAATCCATTCAAGGAGGCTGTTTCGTTTGCAAGTAACCTGGGTGTCGCTACAGGAATAGCCTTCGATCAGAAAGGCCTCATGTATGTCGGTGATCGGGGCGGGACGATTTTTCAGGTTAATGGCATCGGGGAAGAAAAGCCCTGGGCCCAGGTTGAGCCCTCGGTTTCCGCATTTCATATGGCATTCGGACTTGACGGCTCACTCTATGTAACGGGTCCAACCGTTAGCAGCTTCGACTGCGTTTGGCGTGTGAACCAAAGCGGCGATGTTGACGTTTTCTTTAAAGGGCTCGGTCGTCCACAAGGCTTGGCTTTCGATGATGAAGGTAATTTGTATGTAGCGGGGTCGCTTCGTGGCCGACGAGGCATCGTTCGAATTTCGCCGGAAGGCGAGCAGGCGGAAATCGTTGTTGCCGGAGTTAACCTCGTCGGTCTGGCCTTTAGTGCCAATAACGAGATGGCGATTGTCTCCATCGACTCAGTTTTCAGTTTACCCATGCAAATTAAGGGAACACTTTTATCGAGGTAAAAACGCTGGTTCGTTGTGGTTAGACGTCTTTTGACAGGCACTTTTCAGAATGCTAACTTGACCCCTCTATTGTTTGGCTGCTTTAACCGAGACCACGAGATTCTGAGTGAACCCAGAACAACTAATCCCTCAACTTGTGATTTATATGGCAGTGTTGCTTTTTGCAATCTCTGCCCACGAAGCGGCGCACGCCTGGATGTCTTACAAGTTCGGGGACGATACGGCCCGACTACTTGGCAGGATAACGCTGAACCCGATCGCCCATACTGATCCGATTGGAACGTTGTTGATACCGATTGCAGGTTTTGTACTTGGGCACATGGGAGGAGCGGCCGCGAATATTCCCCTAATTGGCTGGGGTAAACCGACGCCGGTGAATCCGCTGCGATGGCGCAACAAGAACGTCGCAAACGTCATGGTGTCTATCGCGGGAATTCTAGCTAATCTGTCGATTGCCCTTTTTGCACTTGTGCTTATCAAGATTATCCAGCACACAAATCTATTCGATGATGGAACAGCGTTGTCCGGTATTTTCGAGCCCGTTTGGATGCTTCTCACGAGAGCGTTGCTGCTGAATGTGTCTCTGGCGGTGTTCAACCTATTGCCTTTTCCTCCTCTCGATGGCAGCAAAGTGTTATGGACCATCCTGCCTGACAGCGTGAAGCCCGTATTAGAAATTCTCGAACGCTTTGGATTCATAATACTGTTGATATTTATGCAGATAGGTCTGCTCGATCTTATATTTCGTCCAGTGATGACTGTTCTCATGTTCCTGCTGTCTCTCTAACAATGGCCAAACGAATTTTCAGTGGTGCTCAACCAACTGGTAATGTTCATCTTGGGAACTATCTAGGTGCACTTCGCAACTGGGTGGCGCTGCAACACGAGTATGAAAGCTTTTATTGCATCGTTAATCTCCACGCAATTACGGTCCAACAGGATCCTAAGCTACTTGCAGCAAAGACTCGTGACCTCGCACGTATCTATCTTGCAGTCGGAATAGACCCGCAAGTTTCTACTGTATTTATCCAGTCTGATGTTCCTCAGCATGCAGAGCTGACCTGGGTGTTAAATTGCGTGGCGCGGGTTTCCGAACTAGAGCGAATGACTCAGTACAAGGACAAGGCTCAAAAGCAGGAAGAAAATGTCTCGGTTGGTTACTTTGATTATCCAGTGTTGATGGCCTCGGACATTCTTCTTTATCAAACTGATCTTGTTCCGGTGGGCGCAGACCAAAAGCAACATCTGGAACTGACCCGGGACATCGCGATTCGGTTTAATCGTGATTACGGTGAAACTTTCCGTGTCCCTGAGCCCTATATCCCTAAGGTGGGCGCGCGAATCATGTCGTTATCTGATCCACTGAAGAAGATGTCGAAGTCTGACGACGATCCAAATGGTTGTGTGATGATTATGGACGACGACGACACGATTCAACGCAAGTTCAAGCGAGCTGTCACCGATTCCGGTACCGAGATTAGATTCGATCAGACGCGTCCTGCCATTAACAACTTGTTGGAGATCTTTCATCTAATTACGGGCAAAACTCAGGCAGAGGTTGAAGACCACTTTGACGGCAAAGGCTACGCACAATTGAAAGGGCAATTGGCAGAAGCGACGATCGAGTTTCTCAGACCAATTCAGCAGAGAGTTAAAGAGATTAGCGACGACCAACTCAACCAGATCCTGCAGACGGGTCGCGACAAGGCGGCTGGCATTGCAGCTCTTACTTTGAAGCAAGTCTTCAACAAAATCGGATTGGCTGGAGCAGGGAATTAAGTGGACGAAGACACACCAGAGACAGTGTTGGAAACAACCGGTCAAGTGACTGCACAACTCAACGTTGCCGGCGCGATGCCGACGATCGTTTCTGACGATGTGACAGATGATCTCAAGGTCCTCCTGGGCGAGTTTGAAGGACCACTCGATCTACTTCTTCACCTTATTCGACAGGAACAGGTCAGTATCTACGACATTCCTGTAGCACGGATTACTGACGAGTATCTCCGTTATCTGCGTGTAATGCAGGAGTTGGATATCGCGGTAGCCGGTGATTTTTTGGTGATGGCAGCGACCCTGATCGAACTCAAGACCAGGATGCTGCTGCCGCGTGATCCTTTAGCGCCGCCGGATGAACTTGAGGATCCGCGTTCAGATCTTGTGAATCAGTTACTGGAGTATCAAAAGTATAAGGCCGCGGCTGAAATGCTCTGGTCGCGCGCGACGGTTGAGCAAGCAGTGTTTCGGCGCGCTGAGCTGGAAACCGATAAAAACAACCCCGAGGTTGCTGTGGGAGTTTTTGATCTCTTGAAGGTGTTCCAGGACATTCTGGCTCGACACAAGGAAGAAGTTTTGATGGAGATCGAGCGTGAAGAGATTTCGATGACGGAAATGCTTGAACGTCTGCGCAACATGGTAATGTCGGCAAGTGAGTTGAATCTACGTGTATTCTTTGAGCGCGCTAGATCTCGGCGCGAACTGGTCCTGGCTTTCTTGTCAGTGCTCGAACTGGTTCGAACTACTGAGATAAAACTATTTCAGCGCGAAACGTTCGGCGATATCGTCGCGCGAGTGGCAGGCTAAAACAGATGGAAGCAAACGAAGAGATCGAAAATCAGGCAGTTACGGAAAGTCCCGAGGAAGCCGCGCTGAACGAAGAAGCGAGCCGAGAGCTTGCTGCAATGGTTGCTGAGGCCGAATCGATTTCGGGCTCAGAAACGGAGTCACAGGATGAAGATGAGGTCGGAATCTCTGCGCCTCAAAGCCAGGCCGAACGCGCCGGAATCATCGAAGCATTGATCTTCGTTTCAGATGAACCGCTGACCGTGAAGGTTATTGCGGGTGTACTTAAGGAAGACCGGGCGGTTGTTGATGAGTCGGTGAAAGCGCTAGCCGAGGAGTTCAACGCTCGTAACGGCGGGTTGCAGTTGCGTGAGGTTGCGGGTGGCTGGCAGTTCGCCACTCGGCCCGAGCATCATGAGTATGTGCGCCGGTTGCTGCGGACACGACCCAGTGCAAAACTTACTATTGCATCGTTGGAAACATTGGCGGTGATTGCGTATCGACAGCCGGTTACGGTTCCAGAGATTCTTGAAATACGAGGCGTTCAGTCACCCTCCGCAATCAAGACGTTGCTGGATAAGAAACTGATCGTCGCGAAGGGAAGAAAAGAAACTGTCGGTCGACCGATGATGTATGGAACATCAAAAGATTTTCTCCTTCAGTTTGGACTAAAAGACCTGACTGAACTACCGAGTGTCGAAGACTTTCAGGACTTGAGCGGCGGATCGTGAACTGTGAATCGTAAATCGTGAACTGTCATGGTCGATTTACGTTTTGCCTCTCGTCACGATTCACGAATCACGATTTACGATGGAACAGCGACTTCAAAAACTCATTTCCGCGGCAGGCATTGCATCTCGCAGACACGCCGAAGAACTCATCTCGTCTGGCAAGGTCACTGTCAACGGTGCAGTTGTGAATGAATTGGGATCCAAAGCCGATCCCGACAAAGACCACATTAAGGTTAACGGCAAGCTCATAAATCCTCAGTTAAAGTCAAAAGAAAAAACCTACATCCTTCTAAATAAGCCTCGAGGCTACTTGTCGAGTGTTTCCGATCAGGAAGGTCGCCCGCTAGTTGTTGAATTGTTGCCACCCGCACTTGGAAAGCTTCACCCCGTCGGTCGTTTGGATTTCAACACTGAAGGCTTGCTGATTCTTACCAACGACGGCGATCTGACTAACTTTGTGACAGCCGCCCGTAATCGTGTTGAGAAAGTGTATGAAGCGAAAGTAAAGGGAGTACCCACCGAGGCTTCTATTGCAAGGCTGAGGCGAGGCGTCACGCTTGACGATGGTACTCGCACTGCTCCGGCTAAAATCGAATTGCTACACGAAACAGGGAACAACGCGTGGTTTGAGATTAAGCTGCATCAGGGTCGCAATCAACAGGTGCGGCGGATGTTTGAATTGGTTGGGCATTCAGTAGTCAAGCTACGTCGAGTGAGAATCGGGTTCCTGACTGATGAGCATCTGAAACCGGGTTACTGGCGGTACATAACTCCGGCGGAAGCGAAGCGGTTGATGATGCCTGAAGAAAAGCGGAGACCGCAACGTCCGGCAGGTTCGCGCCCGGTAAGGCAGCGTTAGAATTGTGACGCGTTGTGATTTTATCCTCCATTAACAATCGTAAGTAACATCTAAATATCAAAGTCGTTGTTGAGAGTCAGTTATGGAATTTGAATTAACCGAAGAACAAAAACAGATCAAAGCGAGTGTGCGAGAGTTCGCCGAGTCAGAAATTGCACCTCACGTCATGGAATGGGACGAAGAGCAACATTTTCCCGTTGAGCTCCAACCGAAGATGGCCGAACTGGGTTTCCTGGGGGTTATTTTTCCTGAGGAGTACGGCGGCGCCGGAATGGGCTATGTGGAATACGCAACGATCATTGAGGAACTGTCCCGCGTTGATGGCTCTGTCGGCATCTCGGTCGCTGCGCACAATTCGCTTTGCTCTAACCATATATACAAGTACGGGTCCGAAGAGCAGAAGCAAAAATTTCTTGTTCCTCTGGCCTCCGGCGAGCGACTTGGCGCCTGGGGATTGACTGAACCCAGTGCGGGTTCCGATGCATCCGGAACAAAGTCTACTGCTGTCCGAACCGATGGTGGCTGGACGGTTAACGGTTCGAAGAACTTCATTACGCATGCGATACATGCAGATACTTGTGTTGCGATGGCGGTTACTGATCGGGCACAACGAAGCAAAGGAATCTCTGCATTCATCTTTGAAAAAGGCATGAATGGTTTCTCGCCGTCGAAGAAAGAGAACAAGCTTGGTTTGCGTGCTTCGGAAACCGCGAGCGTAGTTTTCGAAGATTGTTTCGTTCCCGATGGAAACCTGCTCGGCGAGGAAGGACATGGCTTTGTAAACTCGATGGAAATTCTGGACGGGGGGCGTATCTCAATTGCCGCACTGGCTGTCGGAATCGCTCAGGGCGCATTCGAGTCAGCAGTTCGCTACTCAAAGGAGCGTCAGCAATTTGGCAAACCGATCTCCGAATTTCAGGCGATTCAATTCAAACTGGCTACGATGGCAACCCAGATTGACGCGGCAAGATTGTTGATGTATCGCGCTGCGTGGATGAAGGATCAGGGTAAGAAGACGACCAAAGAATCGTCGATGGCCAAACTGTTTGCCTCTGAAATCAGCGTTGAAGTTTGTGAAGAAGCGATTCAGATTCACGGTGGATACGGTTACACCAAGGACTATCCGGCCGAGAAATACTGGAGAGATTCTAAACTGTGTACTATCGGTGAGGGCACTTCGGAAATTCAGCGAATCATCATCGCGCGTGAAGTGTTGCGGCAGCTATAGCTCGATAACCTTCAGTTCCTTCTGACGGTGATCAGTCACAAATAAACACGAATAGACAGATCAGAAGTTGTTACTGAAATGACCTCTGCACCGCATAGCCTCGCTGAACGCATCACTAATGGTGACGCTGCGGCCGTCGCAAGAGCGATTTCAAAGATCGAAGACGGATCGGTGGATTCGGCTGCATTGATGAAGCGTATTTACCAGTTGTCTCGCAAAGGACTGGTCATTGGCATCACGGGCGCACCAGGAGCCGGCAAATCGTCATTGGTTGACAAGCTCGCGCTGTATTACCGCGGGGGCGGTGAACGGGTAGGGATAATCGCGGTCGATCCTTCCAGTCCGTTTTCCGGAGGCGCGATTCTGGGTGATCGAATCCGGATGCAGGCGTTGGGGCTTGATAAGGATGTTTTCATTCGCTCGATGGCTACTCGCGGTAACCTGGGTGGACTTGCCAGGTCGACAGTCGATGCGGTTGCGATACTGGATGCCGCCGGGTACTCCAGAATCATTGTAGAGACTGTGGGGGTTGGTCAGGACGAAGTAGAGATCGTAAAAGCAGCAGATGTTTCAGTGGTTGTTTTAGTCCCTGGTATGGGCGACGACATACAGGCTATCAAAGCCGGAATAATGGAAATCGGCGATGTCTTTGTTATCAACAAGGCTGACCGTGATGGCGTATACGCAACCGAGAAGGAACTCGAATCGCTCCTGTCGTTAGCCGCTCGAGCCGATGCATGGGAACCGCCGATCGTGAAAACGATAGCCACGGAGAATCAGGGTATTGCTGAACTTGCGGGCGCCATTGAGAGGTTTCGAGAGTCACAAAAGAGCGAAGAACTGACTTCCGAACGGCGACGAGCGATAGCGCGTTGGCGGATTGTCGAATTGTTACGCGAACGCCTTTTGGCGTCAGTTCTTGAGTCAGAAAATGCCACAGCGGTCCTCGAGCGTTTAGCAGGTGAAGTTGCAACGAAGCGGCGAGATCCTTATTCTGCAGTGGAAGAGATTATGAGGGCTGGGAATCGGCAATAGATAGGGCCTCGAGCTTGGTTCTTTGTACTTTGATCTTTGTCGTACCGTTCAGCCATAACTAGAAAAACAAATCTCCAAGATCAAAGTACAAAGATCAAAGTGATGAAGATCGATCACATCGGCATCGCAACCAGGCAACTGGAGGAAGGACTTGCGCTTTGGCGCGATGCTTTAGGGCTCCCGGTTGATACGACCGAAGAGATCAGCGAGCAGGGCGTGCGTATAGCGATGCTTCCAATCGGTGATACTCACGTCGAACTTCTGGAGGCCCTCAGTCCTGACTCTTCAGTGGGCAAGTTTATTTCGAAGAGAGGACCCGGAATTCATCACATTGCCGTTCAGGTCGAGGATATCAATGCTTCGCTTGCAGATCTGAAAAGCAAAGGAGCACGCTTGATTGACGAAACACCTCGAATTGGTGCGGGAGGATGCCTGATCGCTTTTGTGCATCCATCTACGACTAGTGGCGTACTGCTCGAACTGGTTCAGCATCGATAGTTTATTTTGGAAAGGATAGGAATTTTGAACTCAACTAAAAAAGCGTACATCGCGGCAGCAGTCGCAATAGTCTTCGCAGGTGCTCTCATATTTTGGCAAGTCAAGGCCAGGAATGCTGGACCCGTTGAATTGACGCCCGAAGACATGGCATTGATTGCCGAAGATCAGCCGGCACAGATGCGTTCACGTCTCGCTGCGGATGAAGCGGCTCGAAAGGATTTTGCGAAGGACGTCCGCAGGCTATTAGCCGTGGCGGAAGAAGCCAGGGCTCATGGCATCGACAAGAAGGCTGACATCAAGAGACAGCTTGAGTTTCAGCACGCTCAGGTACTCGCACAGTCCTACTTCGAACAGCTCGGTGACAAAGGTCCTGATATTCCTGACAAAGATGTTGAAGAGTTCTTCAAGGAGCCTGTGAATCAGCAAAAGTTCGATCAGATTATCAGCGACGCCAAAAGCAAGGATCCCCAGCTGGCAAAACAGGAGATTCCCAAGGAACAGATGGACATGCTCAAGCAGCGCCTTGGTCGAATCTACATCGCTGAACGAAAAGCAAAAGAACAAGGTCTCGATAAGAAGCCTTCGGTGAAGCTGCAGTCCGTGTTGCAAGAGGCGCGGGTTCTCGCACAAACGTATGCCGAAGAAAGTTTGAAAGACAAGATGAAGGCGACGGATGCTGAGGTTGATGCTTACCTCGCGAGTCATCCTGAGCTCGACACTGACAAAAAGAAAAGAGCGGAAGCCGAAGATGTTTTGAAGCGACTTCGCGCCGGTGAAGACTTTGCCACGTTAGCGAAGCAGTATTCAACGGATGGCAGCAAAGATAAAGGTGGCGACCTTGGATGGTTCGGTCACGGAGACATGGTTCCTGAATTTGAAAAAGCTGCCTACGCACTGAAGCCGGGGGAGATCAGCGACATCGTTCAAAGCAAGTTTGGGTACCACATAATCAAGCTTGAAGAGCGAAAAACAGAAACCAAGGACGGTAAGTCTGAGGAGAAAATTCACGCTCGTCATATCCTGTTTGGCGATTCAAACGCCAATCCATTTGCGCCACCACAGTCACCAAGGGATAAAGCGCGAATGGCTGTAGAGAAAGAAAAAACTGAGAAGTTGCTCGACGACATCGTCGCGCACTCGCACGTAAAAGTCCCGGATGTTTATGCGGTAAAAATGCCTGCGCCGGAACAGCAGCCCCAGGGATTTCCGGGAATGCAACCAGGACAGGCTCCTCCTGAAGATGAGCCACCAGCGCCGGCGAAACCAAAGGCCGCACCGGAGACGAAGCCTCAGCCGAAAAAACACTAATCAAGCCGATGCAAGTAGGCGACTATCGTGTAGAGATCATTCCAGACACCGAATTCCATCTTGACGGAGGAGCGATGTTTGGGGTGATCCCACGAAATCTGTGGTCAAAGGTCTGTCCGCCTGACGACCAGAATCGCATTCGCATGAACATGAACTGTGTTTTCGTCGATACCGGTAAGGAAAAGATTTTGATTGAAACTGGTATTGGCGAGAAGTGGTCGCCCAAGCAGACGTCGATGTATGGAATTACCAGAGAGCAACCACTTGCCAAAACGTTGCAGCAAAAGACCGGAAGCAGACCCGAAGACATCAACATAGTCATAAACACGCATCTTCACTTCGATCATGCCGGCGGGAACACTGCTGCGAACAGTTCTAATGAGGTGGTACCGGCTTTTCCAAATGCTCGTTACTTAATCTCAGCTGCCGAAGTAAAGCACGCAGAAGAACCGAGTGAACGCGACCGTGCGAGCTATCTGCCCGATAACTGGCTTCCACTTAGAAAAACCGGTCAACTCGAAGAGACTGAACCGAACTGTGAAGTTGTTCCCGGGCTGACTCTGGAAACGCATCCAGGGCATAACCGTTCAATGCAATGCTGGCGCTTGGATAGAGGCGGGCAAACAGTATTCGGATTTGCTGATTTGATCCCCCTGCGAGCGCATGTCAGTCTGCCATGGATTATGGGCTACGACCTCTATCCAGTGGAGACGCTTGAATCTAAGAAGAGGTTATTACCGCGAGCGGTCCATGAAGGTTGGATCGGTCTCCTTTACCACGATCCTGATGCGGCGCTTTTTCGGTTTGTTGAAGAGGAAGGAAAAATCGTCCCACGACCTTTTGAGGAGTAACACCACGAACTTATGACAAATGTGAAAATCGGCATCATAGGTGGTAGCGGGCTTTACCAGATGCCCGAGCTTAGCGACGTCGAAGAGATAAAGGTCGACACGCCTTTTGGAAGTCCTTCTGATGCGTTCATCGTTGGCACGCTTGAAGGCGAACGAGTCGCGTTTTTACCGAGGCATGGACGCGGACACAGATTTACCCCTACTGAACTTCCATTTCGCGCAAACATCTATGCGATGAAGTCGCTCGGCGTCGAGCGCATTTTGTCGGCGTCAGCCGTTGGTTCATTACAGGAACAGTACGCGCCATTGGACATGGTGATTCCGGATCAGTTCTTCGATCGGACACGAGCTCGAGTTAAAGAGTCGACATTCTTTGGGGAAGGCATTGTGGCGCACGTGTCCTTTGCGCATCCGGTCTGCTCCGCACTCGGTGACGTGCTTCAATCTTCGTGCGCAGCCGCGGACGTCAAAGTGCATCGAGGTGGCACGTATCTTTGCATGGAAGGTCCGGCGTTTTCGAGTGTGGCCGAATCCAATGTTTATCGATCGTGGGGAATGGACATCATCGGGATGACTAATCTGCAAGAAGCAAAATTGGCTCGTGAGGCAGAGATTTGCTACGCGACGTTAGCACTAGTTACTGATTACGACTGCTGGCATCCGGACCACGATGCAGTTAGCGTTGAGACTGTAATTGAGTATTTGAATAAGAACGTTCGCAATGCCCAGACAATCATGCGCGAGTCGATTAAGCGTTTGAAAAATGAAGAGAGAGCGTGCAAGTGTGGCTCGGCGCTGAAGAATGCGATCTTTACATCGAAGGATCTGTGGCCTGAGGCGACAACTAAGAAGTTAGACGCTATCATCCAAAAGTACCGATAGAATTCAGTTTAAGAGGTAGGTTATGAGAAGTAAGTTAGGTCTATTGTCGCTCTTATTTTGCGCCATCTTGCTGAGTGCGCCTGCTGTCTATGGCCAGGGCGGAGTGAAGAGTGGGCCGGACCCGTCAACAATGCGCGATCCGGATCTCGAAAAGGATTCTATGCATAACCTCGAAGTTGCTCGTAACTACTTCAAGCTGAAGAAAGCTTACGTGGCGGCGTTGATGCGGTTGGAGGAAATAATTGCCGGAAATCCAAACTTCGCAAAAATCGAAGAGGTCTATCTAATGGCCGGCCAGAGCGCAATATGGTTAGCGGATGGCAAGGGCAAGCAAAAGCCGGATCAGTACGTTACGTTGGAGGGCGGGACGAAACATACATTAACATCTGAGCAGTTTCGCGAAATAGGTCGCGGTTATTTGAGTAAGCTCGTCGCGGACTATCCGAATGGATCCTTTACCAAGCAGGCCGAGGAAGAATTGCGCGCACTCGGAGGTACTGCGTCAAAAGAAGCTAAGCCTTGATCCATTGCGGACAAGTCCAAAAAAGAATTCAAAGCGCTCTTACAATCTAACTTTCTAAGGCACTCAATCTATGTCTCTTTTAGTAGTCGGTTCGGTCGCATTCGATGCCGTCGAAACACCATTTGGTAAATGCGAAAAGATGTTGGGAGGTTCTGCTTCACACTTTTCAATCTCGGCGAGTTTTTTCACTGATGTAAGTATTGTTGGCGTCGTTGGCGGCGACTTCACAGAGGCCGATGGAGAGGTGTTCAAGAAGCACAATATCGGGACTCACGATTTGGAGCGAATTCCGGAAGGAAAGACTTTTCGCTGGGCCGGCCGTTACGAATACGATTTGAATGTCGCTCATACGCTCGATACTCAGTTGAATGTTTTTGCTGATTTCAAACCGAAGCTATCTGAGAAGTCCAAATCGTCTCGACTCGTGTTCCTCGGAAATATTCAACCGGACTTGCAGCGAGAAGTTCGCGAGCAGATGCCGAACGCGGAACTTGTTGCGCTCGACACGATGAACCTATGGATTGAGAACACGCGTGATTCATTGCTGCGAACAATCAGGGGAGTTGATGTTGTAATCATCAACGATGCCGAGGCTCGTCAGCTCACCGGTATTCCAAACCTGATCAAGGCGGCGCGTGAGATTCTGACATGGGGGCCAAGGGCGTTGATCGTGAAGCGCGGCGAATACGGCGCAGCGTTATTTACGCCGGAGAACTATTTTGCAATTCCTGCTTATCCGCTTGAATCAGTGTTTGACCCCACTGGGGCTGGAGACACTTTTGCAGGTGGCTTTATGGGATATCTGTCTAGTCAGGATGAACTGGACGAGGCTGCGATGCGACGCGCTATGATCTTTGGTTCAGTAATGGCGTCGTTCAACGTTGAGGAGTTCGGTACGGAACGCGTACGTCGTTTGACGCACGAAGAAATCAACGAACGTTTCCGAACGTTTAAGCGGATGACGTATTTTGACGAGATACCGTTTGAAAGAGCGGTGCAGGCTAGTAAGTAACGGAGTTGAACTTTGTGCTTGGTACTTTGAGCTTTGTGCTTGGTTCTGTCGGCACTAGCGAATCGCCGAAAAGTACAAAGCACAAAGATCATTCTTTCCCAGGGAGTCGCCATGTTTTGTCCCGTATGTGAAGCAGAGTACGAATCTGGCATAACACGTTGTCCCGATGACGATGCGCAGCTGGTGGATCGGCTAACGCCTGATAACACTGTACATGACAGCAGCGAGGCCAGGTTTGTGGAAATGTTTAAGCTGGGTTCGCCCGCGGAAGCTGAGATGGTAAACGACATCTTTCGCAACAACGGCATTCGCTCTGTTGTGAAGTCAGGTGGCGCAGATGCGTTTTCGGCACTCTTATCGGCAACGTCTGAAGGTGCCGCAATCTTTGTTGACGAGCGCGACTTCGATCGCGCACAGGAGATGTATTCTGCTTTTTTTGGCGACGACACCTCACCATTGACAGGTGGAATACCGGAAGAAGATGAAGAGGAGTAGTATCCGATAAACTCAGGTTCATCGGATATTAGAGTCATGGCTTCTGAAGCAATCGTAGTTTTTATGACGGCTGCTAATGGTGAAGAAGCTGCCCGCCTTGCCGACATGCTTGTGGGTTCTCACCTCGCCGCCTGTGTCCAAATCCTTCCTGAGATTGAATCCGTGTACCGCTGGCAGGGAAAGATCGAACGGCAACAGGAAATTCTTCTGTTAGCAAAGTCGACCAGTGACAAGTTTGAGGAATTGGAACGTGAGGTTCGTGCGCTTCACAGTTACGAGACGCCTGAGATTGTTGCAGTGTCGTTAACTGACGTCTCGAAGCCGTATCTCAAATGGCTGATTCAATCTGTATCGTAAGTCCCACGCAACCTTATACTATCTCTTGGCATAGCCGCCTGTTGAGGCAGGGTTATCCCGCACGGTAGGTGCTTCGATTCTTAACTTGTGAGTCTAATCTCGTCAGAAACCAGTTTGTCGGCCGCCAGCGAACTCTGACTTCGCAAAACTATCTGCACCACTTCCTCTGGCGAATCAGTGATGTGAAACAGGCGCATGTCATGTTCGGAGATCTTTCCCTCATGCAACACTACGTCGCGAATCCAATTCAAGAGTCCCGTCCAGTATGCTGTTCCAAACAACACGACAGGGAAGTCGCGAATCTTTTTTGTTTGAATGAGGGTTAGCGCCTCGAAGAGTTCGTCGAATGTGCCGAAGCCGCCTGGAAAAATAATAAATCCAAGGCTGTACTTCACGAACATCATCTTGCGCACAAAAAAGTATTTGAAGGTGAGACCTTTGGTCTGATAAGGGTTCGGTTTCTGTTCGAATGGAAGTTCGATGTTGCACCCGATTGACAATCCTCCTGCCTCGAACGCGCCTCGATTGGCTCCTTCCATGACACCCGGTCCGCCTCCAGTGATTACCGCGAATCCTTCCTTAGCTAGCAACGCAGCGGTTTCTTGTGCCGCTTTGTAGTCTGCGTCTTCGGGTTTGGAACGTGCTGAACCAAAGATCGCTATGCCTCTTGTCAACGAAGCGAGTTCGTCGAAACCCTCCACGAACTCACCCATGATCCGAAACACGCGCCACGTATCAGTGTGTGTGAACTCGTCAGGACGCGGACTCTCAAGTAATTGCTCGTCCTGAGTTGAACCGGGTGAATGTTTTTTGTCTTTGTCGTCAGCCATTGTTGGTAGCACAGACTTCAGTCTGTGTTGGTTGGAGATTCTGATATCGAATTGCGTTAGAGATCTGGAAGATCACAGACTGAAGTCTGTGCCACTTAGATTCCCATGACGTTGTAGCCACAGTCGACGTGAATAATTTCGCCCGTTATGCCTGACGACAATGAGCTGCAGAGAAACAGTGCTGTATTTCCAACTTCCCGCGCTTCCACATTTCGTCTCATCGGAGCACGCTCGGCGTGGTGTTTGAGCATAGTGGTAAAGTCGGAAACGCCGCGAGCAGACAATGTTTGAATTGGTCCCGCACTGATGGCATTGACGCGGATGTTTCGTGGTCCAAGATCGTTTGCCAGGTAACGTGTGCTGGCTTCGAGGGCAGCCTTTGCTACCCCCATGACATTGTAGCCGGCCACAACTTTCTCAGCCCCGTAGTAGGACATACATACAATGCTTCCGCCTTCAGTCATCAGTGGCGCCGCTGCGCGAGCAAGTTGTGGCAGCGAATACGCGCTGATCTCAAGTGCAGTTACGAACGCGTCGCGGCTAGTGTCGAGGTATTCTCCGTCGAGAGCTTCACGAGGTGCGAACGCTATACTGTGGATTAAGAAATCGAGTCTGCCAAACTCTTCTTTGATGCGGTTGAATGTGCTGTCTACATTGGCTTGATTTGCGACGTCGCACGCCAGCAGAAGCGAGCCCGGCATCGAAGCATTTGTCAGGCCCTCCACGTTTTCCTTCAAACGTTCACCCTGGTAAGTAAAAGCCAGGCGAGCCCCAGATTCGTGAAGTGCCAGCGCAGTGGCCCACGCGATTGAACGTTTGTTTGCGACGCCGAAGATGATTCCGTTTTTGTTTTCCAGCATTATTAGCCTTTGCTAGTTGTGAATGATTTGTTGGACCGCAGGATCTTCGCAGAGGTAGTAAGTAAACCGAAACAAGCTTTTGCTAGGCCGCTGCAGTCTCTGGCGCGCTCATTAGTGCTTTGTACTCACCACTCTCAACCCACTCCAGAATTTCAGCCACACGCCAAACAGGGAATGGATGACTTAGTCCCGAAGTAATCACGTCTGCCCAGAACCGATCGAGAGCTTTTTCGTCGTAGTTTTTCTGAAAGTCGCGTGCTTGCGCGAGGAACTGATCGTAATCCACGCGCGATGCGAATGTGCCACCGCTAAGCTTCATCATCGTTCGACCGATAATGTTCGGATCCTGCGTCACGAGCAACGCGGCGCGATCGCAAGACAACTCAGCACGTCGAGCCCAGGCAAGCAAGGCTGCCCTCATCGACATCGTGAGCAACTCCTTAACGATAAACGTGAGTGGAGATGCCAGAACAGCTGTCTTTGCCAGAAATTCAATTAGGCGGGCTGCGGTTAGATAAAGAACGTGCTCGGAATGAATGTGGCCTACTTCATGGGCTACAACGGCAAGTACCTCTTCGTCGCTCAGTCTCTCGATCAGCTGCGAGTAAAGAACGATCACCGGGCGTTCAACGCCTCCAGTAAACGCATTCACGATCGGGTTCTGTTGCACAAACAACTCAGGCATATCAACACCGAGAGTTGTACAGGCAATCTGTAGCTTGGCGTAAAGGTCTGGACACTGTGTTGGCGTAACTTTCACGGCACTGGCCGTAAAGATGACCCTGATAGCAGATTCACCTGTGACTGCCAACAGCTTCTTGAGAGCAGAGTCGATTCCAGGTATCGCGCGCAGCGCCGACAATGCTCTTCGATCATCAGGGTGGATGTATTGATCCTTGTCGAGATTTGCGAACTTCTTGTGGGGAGCGTCTGACAACAACAGGCGGCATCGTCCGCAGCGTGCATCGCCCGCGTCAGGTCGAAGTTGGTTTCGTTGTCCGCAGTATCGGCAGCGGATAAAAGCGTTGGCGTCGTTCGTAATGTCCTGATTTTCGGCCATAATGAAATCCGTTAACTAACGAGGTCGAGTATCAGCGAATCGTGATTCTCAGACAAGTCAAAAGCAAGGAGATCACTGGTTTGCGACCCTCAAAGTGAATAGCATTTCTGAGTTTAAAATAGAACTCCTCATGCTCTCCCTAATGTTTGAAGTGACGTATGCCAGTAAAGACCATCGCCAGACCATGTTCGTTCGCCGCCGCGATGACTTCATCGTCTCGAACTGAGCCGCCCGGTTGAATCACGGCAGTGATTCCATGTTTGGCTGCTTCATCAATTCCATCACGAAACGGAAAGAAGGCGTCTGAAGCTAGAACGGAGCCTGCAACGGGAAGTTGCGCGCGCATCGCGCCGAGTTTGACAGAATCAATGCGCGACATTTGACCTGCGCCAACCCCAACAGTTTGATCTTTTCTTGCATAGACGATTGCATTCGACTTGGTGTGTTTACAAACTGTCCAAGCGAACATTAAAGCTTCAAGTTCTTCGTCACTTGGCGCCCTTTCGGTAACTACTTTCAAATCCTGTTCTAGTAAACGATGGGTATCTCTTGTTTGAACCAGCAGACCGCCACTGATCTGTTTGTATTCGGGTCCCTGTGCTGACTCGAGTGAGGCCATGCGGATCACGCGCAGATTTTTCTTAGACATTAGAATCTCGAGTGCAGCAGGATCATAATCAGGCGCAATTACGACCTCAGTAAAAATCTTGGTTACCTCTTGTGCTGCTGCTGCATCGACCGTCCGATTGAAAGCAACGATGCCGCCGAATGAGGAAACGGGATCTGTTGCCAGGGCCTTTTTATAAGCCTCAGAAACGGTTGCTCCCAAACCAACGCCCGCCGGATTTGTATGTTTGATGATTGCGCACGCGGTCTCGTCAAAATCTGTGACAAGTTGCCAGGCAGCGTCAGCGTCAATGTAGTTATTGAAGGACATCTCTTTGCCGGAGAGAATCTGTGCATTGGCTAAGCCTTCCTTCAAGCTTGTTTGATATAAAGCTGCGATTTGATGTGGGTTCTCGCCGTATCGCAGGTCTGTCAACTTTCCGATTGACCATGATGCTTGAGCGGGCATTGAACCCTGAAAAGTTTCCATGGAGAAGTCATCAGGAATGTCCGCGTCTGATATGTTTCGTGATGTGCTACCTCCCTTAGGGAAGCTCATAATGGTAAACGAAGTAGACGACGAAACGCCGGTCTGAGATTCCTGAAGGGCACCGAGATAAGCACTTACCGTGAAATCATAATCGGCGGTTTGCTGGAAGGCCTCATATGCAAGACGTTCCCGCGTCGCCAAAGAAAGTGCTCCGTCATGTTTCTTGATTTCATCGATGATTTGGTCGTAGCTTGAGGATGATACGACCACAGCAACATCTTGTGCGTTCTTGGCAGCAGAGCGAATCATCGCGGGACCACCGATATCAATTTGTTCGATTGCTTCTTCTCGCGTGACTTCTGGCCGTCGAATTGTCTCTGCGAATGGATAAAGATTCACAACAACCATGTCGATGGGGTTGATGCCGTGCTGCTTCATAGCGTTCACGTGTTCCGGATTGTCACGAAGCGCTAGAAGTCCTCCATGGACTCGCGGGTGAAGAGTTTTGACTCGGCCGTCCATCATCTCTGGAAATCCGGTTACATCCGAAATATCAATTACGTCCAGGCCGGCATCGCGTAGCGCTCTTGCGGTTCCACCCGTGCTGATTATCTCGACGCCAAACTCAGCTAATGCGCGCGCGAAATCAATGATGCCGGTTTTGTCTGAAACACTCACCAGAGCCCGCTTTATTTTGCGAAACTTGAACTCGTCTACTTGAGTCATCAGTCGTTCTCTCTCCTTATGATCTATTGGGTATTTTTTCGGGCTGACAATTTTATCGAGAAATTGTGTGTTCGCGAGAATCCATATTGAGCTACCGAGTATTCGACGTCGTGTTTTCTGATTGAAATCGAAACTTTGTGCGAGCGATCATCGCGGGCCTTTTCGCTAACATAGAAACCCACGACATATTGACTTCTTAGATCCTCCTCGATTGCTTTAAATACAGAGCTCAGATCCTGGTTCTGCATTGGTTGCAATGCGCTCTTTGCATTGGCTGTCAGGAAGTATTTGCCACCGGTCTTTTCCGCCAACTCTTTAAATCCTTTGCTTGGTCCACGCACTGCTAGATGACCGTTTACAGGAGTAAACAACGGAATCTGAATTGTATAGAAAGAGACGTTGCTATTCTGAGCCGCAGTAATGATATCCGAAGGTTTAATAGTACTAGTGTTGTCGAGGCCATCGCTGATGAGGATTATTATTCTCCGCTCAGCGGGATCGTGCGGTGCATCTGCAAGCATTTTGAGCGCTGCATAGGCGGCATCAAAAAGTGCAGTTCTACTGTCACGACGAACACCAAAGTCGAAAGCCGATAGTGCAGCTGAACTGTCGTTTCCGAGCGGCACTACGATAACAGGTCGCTCGGAAAATCGTAGGACTGCAACCCTCGAGTTTTTACCAAAGCGTCCGAAGAGTGTAAGGGCGGCGTCCCGTTGTTGAGCGAGTATTTGTTGCAGGCTTCCTGACTCATCCAGAGCGAACACTAGCGCAACGCGGTCGGCGCCTGCAGAGAAGTAAGAGCCGGTAGTGATCTGGTCCGGATCTTTGAGTTGAAAATCGTCGGCAGTTAATTGGATTGGTGTAACGCCATTGTGAGCTCGCACTCGGATCGGGAAAAGTGAGAGGTCCGTACTGACACGAATCACCTCGTCTGCGTTGGGTTCTTGAGCTTTGACAGCTGATTTTGGAAGGGAACCGACGGCGAGCAGCAACGCAAAACAACTGAGCAGCAAGCGAAGCG
>Ga0163162_10000884_pt1 | contig 27877 bp, 23 predicted proteins | sample S55metaG_FD_115310 | JGI IMG/M metagenome (GOLD analysis project Ga0163162, IMG submission 115310) | Switchgrass rhizosphere microbial communities from Kellogg Biological Station, Michigan, USA - S5-5 metaG | ecosystem: Host-associated > Plants > Roots > Rhizosphere > Soil | place: USA... | reverse complement strand
ATCGGGCACGGACCGTAAAAACGCCCCTCACTGCAGCAGTGGAGGGGCGTTTTGCTTTCAAATGCGATGCGGAGCGTGTCCTGTCATCGCCCCGCTACACCGCTGTCTGAGCGGCGCCATTCTCGGGCTTGGCCATCGTCTCGGGCGCAACAGAGGCTACAGGTAGGGTGAGCGCTTTCTTCGCAGCAGAGGTTTTGCGGCTTACCACGTTGCTTTTCGCGACTTTCTTAAATGGTGGCTTTGCGGTCTTATTGCCAGTAACGCGTTTTGTCGACGAAACCGTGGTCTTCCTGGCCACCTTCTTTACGGAAGTCTTCGATCCGGTCGCTACGTTCTTCGCTGCGCTGACCTTCTTGGCGACAGCCTTCTTGGCGGCACCTTTCTTCGCAACGGCATTGCTTGGCGCCGAACTTGCGGCGACGTCGCCGATCAGAAACTTCGTGCGGTCGCGGACATTGGCGATCCAGGCCGGCGGACGAGCGTGACCGCTCCATGTCGCGCCGGTCTTGGGATCACGATACTTCGCAGGCAGAGCGCCCTTTTTCCGTCCCGTGCCTGCAACGGTTCCCGCCGCGGCCGACGTTTTCTTAGGCGCGGCCTTTGCCTTGCTCACGCCCTTCGCGCCAACTTCGGCACCAGCGCCATCGATCAGAAATTTCGTACGATCCCGGACCTTGGCAATCCAGGCCGGCGGACGAGCATGTCCACTCCACGTCGCGCCGGTCCTGGGATCGCGATATTTCGGCGGCAACTTGCCCTTCGCCGCTTTCGCCTTGGTTACTGCCTTGCCCCCGCTTCCCTTCGCGGACGCCGCGCCTGACGGACGACCAGCGCGCTTTTTCGTAGCGGAATGCGCGTCGATATCTGCGGTCGTCAGTCCGTGCTGGTCCATCAGCTTCCGGATTTTAGCGACGACCGTCTTCGCCTTGTTCGCCATCAAGGCCTCGGCCTGAGCCTGGAGTCGTTTCATTTTGTCTTGGATTTGTTCGAGGGTGGCCATAGAGGTCTCCTTTAGGATGCCGTGCCTGCACTATGCCATCATTCCTGTCTTTAACGAAGGGCGATACCCTCTAGCGGGGCGATTATCTATCGATTAACGCTAAAAGCGTGCATTGCATCGCTCGTTTTGAACTCGTGCAGCACATGCACGGCTCTTGTTTTGCAGCGAAATCGCTGATTACTTCACAATGGCCGTTGCCCCGTCTCCGAAGTCCGTCAAGCGACCATTCGACCGGTGAAATCGCACTAGCGGTGAGACACGACCGCCACTGGAAATCTTGAGGTATGGGAGAGCTGATCACGATCAAGCAGTTCTTATGCTTTCGCTTCGGCGCCTGCGACTGGACGGCTACAACGGCCGTTTAGTCTGGAACTGACTTTGGCGAAGACCTGCCTGACGTTCGCCAGTTCGTGGATCGATCCTGTCATTTGGCCGCCTGATGACTACCCGGTTGACCGGTCACGATCATGCGTGGAATGTCCGCACGTGAGGTAAGCACGCGCTTGAACAAGCGCCTGGCCGCGGCCTTTAGCGCTTGCCCCAGGCTTGGCGGAAGGAACGAGAACGGCGCATACAAATAGAACGCAGAGGCCGCGCCAGGCTTCCATCTGATCGCGCACTTTCCCCTTGGACTCGATACCGAGGGAATGAACAGCGATGGCAGCCAGCATATAGAAGGCGAAAGCCGAGACTCGACCCGACGATCGCCGCCACCTTGAGCCATGCCCCGCCGAGCCCGCAGGCGCGCGATGATCGAGCCGAAGCGGAGGCGCTGGCTACGTCGGATTCCAGCAGCTTGCGTTGCTTTGTCATGAGCGACTGCCGCTCTTTGATCGATAAGCCGAGTCGTCACGCGAGGTGCACGTGTTTCGCTTCTGCCCGACCCGCAAGTCGTCGATCAAGCATCAAGACGGTCGTACCCGTTCGCTTTTGGCAGATAATTCCCTTCATGTGACTCTCTCATGCAGAGGCGAACATGGACGACGAGGACCTCGGACCGGAAGGAAAGCGGGAACGCGCCCAATCTACTGACGAGGCGCCAGTTGCAGTAAAAAAAAGCATGTTCAAGGCGCGGCGGCCTCCTTCCGACAGCGCTTCAGATCGGAATGCCTCGACGCTGGAAAGCAGTGCGCCCCCGGTGGCCAGTAACGAGGCCCAACCTTCGTCGGAATCAGCCGCAGCGGACTCCGGCGACATCACGGCTGCGCAGGGAACACTTAATCCCACCGCTGCGGGCTTCGCTGCCGAGAATTCGCCGCCCATGGCAAACGAAATGCCGTCCGGTGAACTGCCTCCCGACATCGGCAGCGCCGTTTCTGGCTCCCCCCAGAGCCAGCTCGATTCAGGGCAAGCCTCCCCAAACTCTGCAACGACGACATCAGACCCAGCTTCGCCCACTAGGGAGGGCCGAACACCGGCGTCGCCGTTCCCCGCCCCGGCGAACTCGTCCCAGTCGGAAGATTCGGCGAGCGGCTCGGTGTCGCAGGAGCCTTCGCGACCACCGCCCCCGTCGCCGCGTGGCGCCTCGGGCACTTCCGCACGACTGGCCGAAGACGGGCCGTCCAGGGAGGACCTGCTCGGCTTTGCCGACTACGCGCGTGCAATCGCAAGCTTTCTGACGCACCCGGATTCCACACCGCCGCTGACGATAAGCGTTCAAGCACCCTGGGGTGGCGGAAAGACCTCGCTCATGCGTATGATCGAGAAAGAGCTCGACCCCGGCAAGACATTGGCTCGGGGCGTCATCAAGGAGATGCGCGAGCCTGCAGCGCAGCCGTCCCGGCAAACATCCCCTGGCGGTTTAATGGAACGGCTCGAACAAGCCTGGCGCGCCGCTCTCGCGTGGCCAGTGCCCGCGAGCAAGACAGGGAAGTCTGCTGACCCGAATCACGGCCTGACGGTGGCGGAAGTCGAAGCCGAGTTGACCGGCAAGCTCGCAAACCACGACGACCCCGGGCTTCCTCCAATTCCGAAGCACACGCCCGGAACGAATCATCGCGTGACGGTATGGTTCAACGCATGGAAGTACGAAAGTACCAACCAGGTCTGGGCAGGCCTCGTCGATGCGATTCTCCAGCAAGTGCCCGAGCGGCTGACGCGCAAGGAGCAGGAGCGATTCTGGTTTCGGCTGAATCTCAGCAGGGTGGGAGGTGCCCGCGTCCGGCAGCGCCTGCACGAGCATCTCTTCGAACTGATGTTTCGGACGTCCCTGGGTCTCGGGCGCGCGGCCGTAGCGGCCGCGACAGTCGCCGTACTTTGCGGCGTGCTGTATTTATTCCCGTCGGTGGACAGCCCCTTACGCTCGCTATTCGGGTGGGCGATACCAACGTCAGCCGTGGCGGCGTTCGCGGCCGTCAAAGCGCTTGCGGCAAAGATGAAATTCGACGACGCGCCCGTTTCCGAAGTCGTCAAGAATCTTGTCGAGGTACCGAAGTACGAGCAGGAGCTCGGATTCGTGCATCAGGTTGAAAAGGACCTGAAGCGTGTGTTCGAAAGTCTGCCCCATGACGAAGGGCTCGTGATCTTCATCGACGACCTCGACCGCTGCTCGCCCTCGAAGGTGGCGTCCGTTCTGGAAGCGGTCAATCTGTTTCTCGCCGGCGGATTCTCGAACTGTTGCTTCGTCGTCGGGATGGATACCGAAATGGTCGCGGCCGCGCTGCAGTCGGCGCACAAGGAGTTGGCAGCAAACCTTCCCGCGGACGTACGCATCCCTATCGGCTGGCGATTCATGGACAAGTTTGTCCAGTTGCCGTTTGTGATTCCGCCCTTGGACGCGTTGCGCTATAAGGCTTTCATGATGCAGCTTCTCGGCAACACGGAGAGCAAGACCCCAGGCGCCGACGGCGCGGCCGGGTCCTCTGCGGAACCCGGGATCGAAGATTTCAACCAGGAAGCTGCGCGGCTAGGGGCCTTGCGAAGTGACACGCCCGAGTTCGTCAATCTCACCGTCGAAGCAGCATCCATTTTCGGCGGCAACCCTCGCGAGCTGAAGCGCTTCATCAATCTCTTGCGGTTCAACTATTTCCTGTGGTTTTCGAGAGACAGGCGGGGGCTTGCGGTTCCTCCTAAACGGGCACTGGGACTTTGGACGGCCCTGTCAGTCAAGTGGCCGGAACACGCCAGGTGGTTACGCAGAATCGAACATCGGCGATTGTCCGACGAGACGTTGAAAGCCATGTTCGAAGGACCCGAACCCACGGGCGGCGGCTCGCAGGCCGCCCCGGTTCGTGGCAGGCTTCCCGATACCGGCGAGACAAACCACCTGGCCGTTCTCGAGTCGGTGGCGGGCACGTGCGCAGAGGCAAGGGACCGGGATCGCTGGCAGACGAAGCTGGTGGAGTTGTACGGGTTGGAAAAGACCACGCCGTGGCTCGCGGATGACGCCCTCTTGGACTTCTACGTTCAATCCGGTGCGAAGCTGGCGCAGGAAGGCAGACTATCCGAGCACGTGGGCACCGGGTTTTGGTAGGCCGGGCTTGCCCGGCCCGCGCAGTAGTGCCCTTGCTGGCTTATCTGAGCCAACGGCCGGCGCGGTAGCGGCGACGATAGGAACGCCAGCCGTACGCAGCGATGTGCTGCTTGTATCCGCGGCGACAGCCTCCCCTTCGCCAGATGCGATCCATCTCCTCACTTGGGCTTGACGTATTTCGCGAGTTCCGGGAAAGCACCAGCGGCCAGTTCGTCCAACAGCGGCTTCACCGTGTCCAGTGTGATGACCTGCTGGCCGGCAACCCTCGCGAGGCGCTCGCCTGTGCCTAACCGCACCCTCTGCGCCAGCAACTCGCCCGTGACGCTGTCCGTTCCCTCGACTTCGATCACGATGAACGCCCGCTCCGGCGTACCCGTCGCGGTCCTCAGGGCCATGCTGGCCACGAACGCGAGCGGCACATACTGGTAGGGCTTGAGGCCCTCGCCCTGCGACGCGATACCGGTAAACGCGCCGCGAATCCGCAACACGCCGGGCCCCGCACGATCGACCACCCTGAATCGCTCGCTGAGTGAACGCTTAAGCGTGTCGTTGGAATAGGCGAGGATTTGTTGCAACGTTTCGGCGCTCACCTGCTCGTTCGGCCTCGGCTCGGGATAGAAGACGAGCGGATCGAGCAGCACCGCATTGTAGTTGGCGGGCGTGAGCTTCGGACTCACCCAGGCACGAATGGTCCTGCCCTCGGCGTTCTTCGTCTCCGCCAGACTGGAGTAGTCCCTGAGGAAACCCGAGCTCTCCGGGACATTGTTCGAAGACGCACACGCACCGAGGATCATTGCGAGGATGATGACGCTCACCTTGTCTGCGATGGATTGCTTCATGACTTGTTTCCTCCTCGCCGTCAGAAGGCGGCCCTATGCGGAGTCCCGTCGTCGCCACGCCGCCCCCGTAACGCTGACGGGTGCAACGCGTACTGCAGCGCAGCGGGAAAGCGCAGCTTTTGAATTCTTCTTGTCGGCGCACCGCCATGCTAGTTTTATAGTCGTAGCCGTCAATTAATACAACGAGACCCTTTCTAGCGTTTGACCTCGAACAGAAAAGCATTCACCCGGATGAGTGAATCGCATACCGTCGATGCACTCAACGCACAAAGATCAAAACGATAGCCGGGAATGAACAGCATCTCGGTCGCTCATCTCGCTCGCAGGTGATCGTCGGCGCGTAGCGGCGGCGAGCCCGGAAACACCGCGTTCACGCGAGGCATAGAATTGCGGAGCGACCGTCCGGTACCAGGGTGCGGAGCCGACGTTCGGCTGACGTTCGAGTGTGCGCGCCGGCACGGACCGACAAGTGACCTGTGGCCGCGTGCGAAGTCCAACGTACGATGAGGAGACATCATGCGAATCGGTGTGCCCAAGGAGATCAAGAATCACGAGTACCGCGTGGGGCTGACGCCTGCGAGTGTGAGGGAACTGGCGTCGCGCGGTCATGAGGTCGTCTTGCAGACGGCGGCAGGAGCGGAAATCGGGCTGAGCGACGACGCGTACACGGCCGCTGGCGCACGGATCGTCGACACTGCCGCGGATGTTTTCGCCTTCGCCGACATGATCGTGAAGGTCAAGGAGCCGCAGCCAGCCGAATGCGCCATGCTGCGGCCCGGCCAGATACTCTATGCGTACCTGCATCTGGCTCCCGATCCGGTCCAGACGCAGGCTCTGATCGCGTCCAGAGCGGTGTGCATCGCATACGAAACGATTACGGCCGTGGGCGGCGGTCTGCCGCTGCTCGCGCCCATGAGCGAAGTCGCGGGCCGCATGTCGATTCAGGCGGGCGCCGCGCATCTCGAGAAATCCAAAGGCGGCATGGCGCTGCTGCTCGGCGGCGTACCGGGTGTCGCGCCGGGGCATGTCGTCATTATCGGTGCGGGCGTAGTCGGGACCAACGCAATGCAAGTCGCAGCGGGCATGGGCGCGCGCGTGACGATCATCGACAAGAACCTCGAACGGCTGCGCGCGCTGGACCTGATCTACGGCAACCGGATCTGCACGCTGTTCTCCAACGCGCAGGCGATCGAGGATTCGGTGCTCGCCGCCGATCTCGTCATCGGTGGCGTGCTCATACCGGGTGCGGCGGCACCGAAGCTCGTCACGCGCGAGATGATCTCGCGCATGAAACCCGGCGCCGTCGTGGTCGATGTCGCGATCGACCAGGGCGGCTGCTTCGCGACGTCCCATCCCACGACGCACACCGATCCGACGTTCATCGTGGACGGCGTGGTGCACTACTGCGTGGCCAACATGCCCGGAGCGGTCGCCAGGACTTCGACTTTCGCGCTCAACAACGCGACCATCGGTCCCGCCATCGCGATCGCGGACAAAGGCTGGCGACGCGCGCTCGCCGACGATCCGCACCTGCGCGCAGGCCTCAACGTCTGCGATGGCCGCGTCACCTACCGCGCCGTCGCGCGCGAGCTCGGTTACGACTATGTGTCAGCCGACGAGGTGCTTTCCTGACGGGCGGCTGAACGCCTCGGCGTATCAGGCGGCGCGCGCAGCGTCGCGTCGAGGCGACTCGATGCTGAGTGACCACGTAGTAGCAAGGGCACGGCTGGCGTCCGCCGGCTTGCTCAGGATGGCGCTCTGGTAGCGCTTTCCGGGCATGCGAGCGAGCGCTGCGATACGGAAACCCTGGCCTCGATAGAACGCGATCAGATGCGCCGCGGGTCGAGGCGTGTCGAGCGCCAGTTCCGCGTAGCCACGTGTGGCTGCCCAGTGTTCGGCGAAGGCCAGCATCAACTTCCCGATTCCTTTGCCCTGATACGCGGGATCGACAGCGAACTGGCGGATGCTGGCAATCCCATCGCTGCGATAAAGCTCGCAGGGCGAATACCAGTCACGCGCGTACAAGGTCATCGTGCCGACAATCCTGCCATTGCACACGGCGATGTAGCAGGTGCCCCGCAGCGCTCGCACGCGGGTAACCGCTGCCGACTGGTCCACACACGTGCAATTGAGCCCCATCGACCCCAGCCGCTCAAACGACCGGTGCAGCATGTCGGTCAAGTCGTCGAACGAGTCGGACGCGGGATCGAAGCGCCGAAGCTCGACATGACAATGATCGCGATCACCATAAGAAGCCCGGCTACGGTTTGCCGCCGCATCAGCTTGCTGAACGATGGGAAGCGACCGGGACTTGTGCTGAATCACAGGAGACATTTTTCGTGCCGACCCTCGTGGACGAAGCAAGGCGTGCGACGACGAGGGGAGCATTCGTGTCGAGGCGGACATCGAGTTAGCGGAGCATCGTCACAGGCGTCGACGAGAGCCGCCAGAGCTTCGCCAGGATCCACCAGCGAGTCAGGAAACCCAGCTGGCTCGCGTCCACGATTACGGCATCGGACTGCCCGGCCGCCGCGCGTGCCGCGATCGTCTCCGCTACCGGGCCGAATGCGCGTGTCCAGTGATAGGGGACACCCGCGTCGTCGAGGATCGCGCGGGTCTGCTTCAGCGCGCTCAACATCGCGTGCGTCTGTTTCCGCCGCAATACGCTGCGGAAATGGAACGCGGTCGTCCGGCGCTGGTCCGGCGACTCGAGCACCTCGACCAGTTCAACCTCGGCCACGCAGCGCTCGGCAAACAGAAACGCTGCGTGACGTGCGGCCTGGAGAGCGCCTTCATGATGAACAACCGGAATCAGCAAACGTAACATGGCACTGCCCTTCATATCGTTCTTGCACGCTTTCATTTGAGCAAATGAGGCGTCAAGTCGCCGATAAAGATGGGATGCAATGCATAAAAATTCCGTCAACACGGCTGCGAAGCGGCAACCCCCGAGGATCTGGTCGGGTGACGTAAACGTCGTATCAATGCGGTTCCCCGTCCTGATGGCCATTTACTAAAGCTTTACCCGGTGAGGCTCACGCGAGACGCGCTTTCGCCCCTCCAGCGGCCGAAAATGAGTTCCCCCGAAACGAGTGTGGAATAGGGTGACGCTGGTTGGCTGGAAACGCGCCCTATCGAGGAACGAGTGCGGCGAGAAGGTTCATCGCGAGGCACGTCCGCAGAAGACAGCTTCTTGTGACATCGCTCGCAGGGAGCGCCGTCGCCGCAACGATCATCGTGCCTGGATTGCCCAATCTCGGCATCGCGGTCTACATCTCCTCGACGTTGCCGTTCGCACTGTTCCCCTGAGCGCCGGCATTCCGTCGCCGGGAAGGCTGAAATCTCGCTTCCGCCGCATCGTCCGGTATCGGCGTTCGCTACCGGTGCGACGCCGCAACGCGTCCTTCGAACCTCCTGCTGCGTGCCTGCCAGTCCATCACCGCCCGCGGTCTTCGTCGCAACATTCCGGGGAGGCAATTGGCGCCCTCGCCGATCTGCGGCTATCCTAGGCATCCGTGCCTACCTTGAAATCCAGCGTCCCGCATACGGCTGCCGCACCCATGCGAGCCGAAAGGCGGCCGGTCAAGGTCCCAGGCACTCAAGCAAAGTCCAAATGACCGGGATAGGAGACAACGTGGACATCTTCATGTCGATGGAGGCGTTCGTGCGTGCAGCCGAAGCACAGAGCTTCGCAAGCGCGGCGCGGCAGCTCGGCGTCGCGAAATCGGTAGTCACGTCACGGGTGAAGCAGCTCGAAGAGCACTTCGGCGTGGCGCTCTTTCATCGCTCCACCCGTGCCGTGCGCCTTTCCGAAGTCGGCGAGACCTACTATCGCGACTGCGTGGAGTTGGTGAACAAGGTGCACGATCTGTCCGGCCGCAGCAGTGCCGAGATTCAGTCGCTCTCCGGCACGCTCAACGTTCATGTCCTGCCGGGCTTCGCGCTCGGCCATTTTTCCGAGGCGCTGATCGCGTTTCGCGAGGCGCATCCGCGCATCGAGTTTGTCGTGACCGTCAACGATCGCGTGATCGATCCGGTTCAGGAGGGGCTGGATCTCGCGCTGCAGATCTATCCGCCCGCATCGAACCTGCTCGTCGAGCGCAGGCTTTTTCCGGTGCGCGGTGTGATGTGCGCGTCGCCCTCCTACCTCAAGGAAGAGCCCGTCATCGAAACGCCGCTCGATCTCGTGCGCCACGATTTCGCACGCTATTCGCACTACCCGTGGGGCGACAAGTGGCCGCTCATGAAGGGCAACGAGTGCTACGAGATCGCGCTCAATCCGGTGCTTAAAACGAACAGCGTGCATCTGCTGCTGGAATTCGCGCGCGCCGGTGCGGGCGTGGCCTATTTGCCGACCATGGTCGCCGCCGCCGACCTGCTCGAGCAGCGGCTCGTGCGCGTGCTGCCGGAGTACGCCGCGCCGCCGCTGTGGCTCTCGGCGGTCTATCCCGCCTCGCATCGCTCGACGACCAAGGTGAAAGCCTTCGTCGATTTCCTGCGTGAACGCTATCTGCGCGAGCCGCAATGGGACAAGGCGCTCGGCATCGCGCCCTCGGATGACGAAGCCCGCAACGTCGACGAGGAGCTCGGCGACACCTGACAACGAGGGGAAGGTACTGCATCAGTAGTTTCCCTAACCCCGAAACCGAGCACGCATGGTTCGCGAAACGCGACCCTCGATCCATTGCCTTGCCGTACGCGCGGCCCTAATCTTCGTTCCAAGGCAGCACCGTTCACGAAGGTCAACAGAGCAGTGGAGACAGACATGCAAGAGACTTATCTCGGCAGCCTCGGCAGCTATCGCAAGGGCTCGATCGAAATCATCAAGGGAAAACCCGGACACTACGCAATGTCGAATGTGTTCGAGGTCGCGAATCACGCCGCGCCGTACGCGAAGATCGTCGTCGGCAAAAACCTCAAGTACGTGATCGAGACGCTGCGCGCGGAAGGTACGTCGCCGTGGTTCACCGCCTCGCACGATGAATTTGCGGTCGCGCTCGACGGTGAGATCGACGTGCATTTCATCAAGCCGTCCGATGGTCCGCTCGTCGGCGAGCAAACGGAAGGGACCGTGCGTCTCGACGGCGAGCCTTCGGGCCAGTCGATGGGCTTCGTGCGTTTGCGCCGCGGTCATCAGGCGCTTCTGCCGGCGGGCGCCGCATATCGCTTCGAAGCGCGGAAGACGGGTGTGCTGCTGGTGCAGACAATCCTCGGGCCGGAGTCGGTCGAGAAGTGGGCCGATATCTGCATCCAGTAATCGACACGCACACTCACGTCCCAACCCTTCCCCGGAGCACATCATGGATCAATCAACCTTTCTTCAGAACGTTGTCGCCACCGACCCCGACAAGTTCACCGGCTATCGCACATTCAGGCTCGGCGACTTCGAGTTCAGCCGCGACGCATACTTCGTCACGGTGAAGTGGCCGTCGAACGGACAAACCCGCTCTCACCAGATGCACGCCGATGACTTCCTTCGCGCGATGATGCGCGACGTCGCATGGGGCTTCTTCTACGGCTGGGTCAACTTCGATGAAGTGATCGGCACGCGCAATCACTACGGCAAGGTGGACATGTATGCAGGCGCGTATAACGCAAGCTTCAAGGAAGCGGGTGTGGATTACACGCAGCAGTTCGAGACGCCGGTCATCATGGCGACCTTCAAGGCGATTCTGAAGGACTGGGTCAACGAGGGATTCGATCCCTTTGCGGCACCGGAGGAAACCGGCTCCGCGTTCGGCGCCAAGCACGGCGACAACATCGCCGCCATCGACCGCACGCGAATCGCAACGAAGCGCATGCCGGGGCTCGAAGGCGACTCGCCGCTGCGCGACGATCTTCCCGTCAACCGTCAGTTCGCGGACATCGAACAGGACGAGCCAGAGATTCACGCCGCCCCCGGTTTCGAAGGTCAATTGCACGCGTTCAGTCTTTTCAAGTACCTGTCGCGCTCGGACGTCACGTGGAATCCGTCGGTGACGTCGGTGTGCAAGCAAAGCCTTTTCTGCCCGACGACCGAAGAGTTCGTGCTGCCGGTGTTTCATGGCAACGATCGCGTCGAATGGTTCCTGCAGCTCTCCGACCAGATCATCTGGGACGTCGCCGACAAGGACACCGGAGAGCCGCGTGCGCGCATCACGATGAACGCCGGCGACATCGCCGCGATGCCCGCCGACATTCGGCACAAGGGCTATTCGCAGAAGCGTTCCATGCTGCTCGTCTGGGAGAACGCGACGCCCGACCTGCCGAGGCGCTACGAAAGCGGCGAACTCGCGCCGTATCCGGTGCCGCTCTAAGCCCTTCCCCGCCCCGCATCGAAACGACGACGCCGTGAGCCGGCGTCGCGGGGATCGCATCGTCTCTAGCATTCTTCAGGCAGGATCAACATGCAAACGCAACTCTTCATCAACGGCCGCTTCGTTCCCGCCCTGAGCGGCGAGACGCTCGCAAGCATCAACCCGCACGACAACACGGAGATCGCTCAGGTATCGATGGCCGGGCGCGCCGATATCGATCGCGCAGTCGATGCCGCCAAGGCGGCGTTTCCGAAATGGAGCAACACGGCCGCAGCGGATCGCGGGCGCCTCCTGCTCAAACTCGCCGACGCGATCGAAGCAAACGCAGATGAACTCGCGCGCCTGGAATCGCTCGACACGGGCCATCCGATCCGCGACACGCGCAACCTCGACGTGCCGCGTACGGCCGCCACGTTCCGCTACTTCGGCGGCATGGCAGACAAGATCGAAGGCTCGGTGATCCCGGTCGAAGCCGGCTTTCTGAACTACATGACGCGCGAGCCTCTTGGCGTCGTCGGGCAGGTGGTGCCGTGGAATTTCCCGCTGATGTTCACGAGCTGGAAGATGGCGCCCGCGCTTGCCGCCGGCAATTGCGTCGTGATGAAGCCCGCCGAACTCACGCCGCTCTCGAGTCTCGCCATTGCCGAACTGATGGCCGAGGTCGGCTTTCCGCCGGGGGTCGTCAACGTCGTGCCGGGGCTCGGATACGTGGCGGGTCAATACATCGCGGAGCACCCGGAGATCAGCAAGGTTGCGTTCACCGGATCGACGGCGGTGGGCCGCAAGATCGTGCAGGCATCGAGCGGCAACCTGAAGAAGGTCCAGCTCGAACTCGGCGGCAAAGGTGCGAACGTCGTGTTCTCCGATGCGAATCTCGATGCGGTCGTGCAGGGGTCCGCGTTCGGCATCTTCCACAACCAGGGGCAGGCATGCATCGCGGCGTCGCGGCTGATCGTGCATGAATCCGTCGCCGATGAACTGCTCGAACGTTTCACCTCGCTTGCCCGCTCCATCAAAATCGGGGACCCGCTGGACCCTTCGACGGAGATGGGGCCGCTGACCTCGCAGATGCATCGCGACCGGGTATTGTCGTATGTCGATGTCGCGCGCGAGCAGGGAGGATGCGTGCTGTCGGGCGGGAAGGCGCCGCACGGCGCGGCGCTCGCGAAGGGCTTCTATGTCGAGCCGACGATCGTCTCGGCGAAGCCCACCGATCGCGTGGCTCAGGAGGAAGTGTTCGGCCCGTTCGTCACGGTGAGCACGTTCGGCAGCGACGAAGAGGGACTCGCAATCGCAAATGGCACCGAGTACGGCCTCGGAGCGGGACTGTGGACGCGCGATCTTCAGCGTGCTCACCTGTTCGCCCGCCAGTTGCGCAGCGGCATGGTGTGGATCAACTGCTACAAGCGGGTCAGTCCCGGCTCGCCGTTCGGCGGCGTGGGCGCAAGCGGCTACGGTCGCGAGATGGGTTTCGAAGTGATGCACGAATACACACAGCCGAAGTCGGTCTGGGTGAACGTCGACGCCGACATTCCGCCTTACTATCCGCGCTGAAGCCATGAAGCCGTTCATCTACCAGGGCATGCCGTCGCGCGTGGTGTTCGGCGCGGGCAGCATCGAACATCTAGAGCGCGAGATCGATCTGCTGGGCGCCAGGCGCGCCATCGTGCTCTCCACACCGCAACAGCGCGAACAGGCCGAAGCCCTTGCCGAACGGCTCGGCCAGCGCGTTGCAGGCGTGTTCGCAAAGGCGGTGATGCACGTGCCGGTCGAGACTGCACGCGAAGCACGCGAATATGCGCAGCGGCTCGGCGCCGATTGTGCAGTGGCGATCGGCGGCGGCTCGACAACGGGTCTTGGCAAAGCGATCGCACTGACGTCGTCGTTGCCGATTCTTGCCGTGCCGACCACGTACGCCGGCTCCGAAATGACGCCGATTTATGGTTTGACGGAAGCCGGACTGAAGAAGACCGGCCGCGACCTGCGCGTGCTGCCGAAGACCGTGATCTACGATCCGGCCCTGACGCTCTCGCTCCCCGCGTCGCTCTCGGTCACGAGCGGCATCAACGCGATTGCACACGCAGCCGAAGGGCTCTATGCGCAGGACGCGAATCCGGTTATCAGCCTGATGGCGGAGGAAGGCATTCGCGCGCTCGCACAAGGCATAGGCAAGGTAGCGGAACAACCCGATGACCTCGACGCGCGCGGCGACTGCCTCTATGGCGCGTGGCTGTGCGGCGCGGTGCTCGGCAGTGTCGGCATGGCGTTGCACCACAAGCTGTGTCACACGCTCGGCGGCACGTTCAACCTGCCGCACGCCGAGACGCACACGATCGTTCTGCCGCACGCGCTCGCCTACAACCGCGATGCGGCACCGCAGGCGATGAAGCGCATCGCACGCGCGCTCGGCACGACGGATGCCGCGCAAGGCGCATTCGAACTTGCCCGCAGCAACGGCGCGCCCACCGCGCTGAAGGACATTGGCTTCAAGGAAGCCGACATCGACATTGCGCTCGACATCGCGTTGGAGAACCCGTACTGGAACCCGCGCCCCGTCGAACGCGCGCCTTTGCGGGCATTGCTCGAAGCAGCGTACGAAGGACGCGCCCCGGGCTGAGCACATTCGACGCACGGCACCGGCAACGCCGGCGCAAAACCATAAATAGACTGAAGGAGACAACCATGGACGACCGCTCCATCGACGGCGCTCGCCGTCAATTCGTGAAGATGGCGGCGAGCGCCGCGCTCGTCGGCACCTCGCCGATGCTTGCGCGGATCGCGAACGCCGCGGGTCCGCGTACGCTGAAGATCGGCTACGTGTCCCCGCAAACGGGACCGCTCGCGCCCTTCGGAGAAGCCGACCGATTCACGATCCAGCAGATGCAGACGGCATTGAAGAGCGGCATCGCGATCGGCGGCAAGCTGTATCCGGTATCGGTCATCGTGAAAGACAGCCAGTCGAATCCGAACCGCGCGGGCGAAGTGGCGAACGACCTGATCCTGAAGGACAAGGTCGACATCATGCTCGTCTCCGGCACGCCCGAAACCGCGAACCCTGTCAGCGACGCGTGCGAGGTGAACGAGATGCCCTGCGTGTCGACGGTGGTTCCCTGGCAGCCGTGGTTCTTCGGCCGCAAGGGCGATCCGAAGAAGGGCTTCAACTACACCTATCACTTCTTCTGGGGCCTCGAAGACGTGATCACCGTCTACACCGGCATGTGGCAATCGGTGCAGACCAACAAGGCGGTCGGCGGTCTCTTCCCGAACGACGGCGACGGTAACGCGTGGGGCGACGGCAAGCTCGGCTTCCCACCCGTGCTCGCGCAAAAAGGCTTCACGCTGAAAGACCCGGGCCGCTTCCAGTCCATGACGCAGGACTTCTCCGCGCAGATCGCCGCGTTCAAGCAAGGCGGCTCGCAGATCGTGACGGGCGTCGTCATTCCGCCCGATGCAAAGAACTTCCTTGTTCAGGCGCGCCAGCAAGGCTTCAGGCCGAAGGTCATCTCGATCGGTAAGGCACTGCTCTTTCCGACGTCGATCGAAGCGCTCGGCGACCTCGGTGACGGCCTCTCGACCGAAGTATGGTGGTCTCCGTCGCATCCATTCAAATCGTCGGTCACGGAGCAATCCGCGCGGCAGCTTGCCGACGCCTACGAAAAGACCACGTCGAAGCAGTGGACGCAGCCCATCGGCTTCGCACACGCCCTCTTCGAGATTGCCGTGGATGCGTTCAAGCGCACGAAGGACGTCGACTCCAGCGAAGCGATTCGCGATGCGGTGGCATCGACGAAGCTCGACACCGTTGTCGGCCATGTGGCGTGGGGCAGCGGTCCGGTGAAGAACGTTGCGAAGACGCCGCTCGTCGGCGGCCAATGGGTGAAGGCGCAAGCCGGCGCGGCGCATCGCTTCGACCTCTCGATCGTGAACAATCAACTCGCGCCCGGCGTGCCGCTCTCCGGTCCGCTGAAGCTGATCGGATAACCGGGGAGACACCGCGATGAGCAGCGTTCTGGCATTGGCGAATGTGTCGAAGAGTTATGGCGCAATAAAAGTCACCGACGACATCAGCTTCGAGATCGAGCGAGGCGAGACCTACGGCATTCTCGGGCCCAACGGCGCAGGCAAGACCACGCTTTTCAACCTCGTAAGCGGCGACGTACGTCCTGACGCCGGCGTGATCCGCTTCGAAGGCAACGATATCGCCGCGCTCGCCCCGCATCGGCGCTGTGTCGCGGGGATCGGGCGCTCGTATCAGGTGCCGCGTCCGTTCGGCGGCATGACGGTGTTCGAGAACCTGCTGGTCGGCGCGACGTTCGGAGGCGCGCTTGCCGAACACGCGGCATATGAAGTCTGCATCGACGTACTGGAGCGCACCGGTCTCGAGCGCCGCGCGAACCAGCTTGCAAGCACGCTCACGCTGCTCGACCGCAAGCGCCTGGAACTTGCGCGCGCACTTGCGACACGTCCCACGCTACTGCTTCTGGACGAGATCGCAGGCGGCCTCACCGAGCCGGAAACGCACGAACTGGTCGATGAGATCAGGCGTGTAAAGGAGCACGGGGTGACGATCGTATGGATCGAGCACGTCGTGCACGCGCTGCTTGCCGTTGCCGACCGGCTCCTCGTCATTCACTTCGGCAGGCGCCTGGCGGAAGGTTCGCCCGCCGCGGTGATGGAGGATCCGGAAGTCAGGCGCGTCTATCTCGGTCTGGAGGCTTGAGCATGTCCGCAATACTCGAAACACGCGCACTCAGCGCGTTCTATGGCGACTTTCAGGCGCTGTTCGGCATCGACGTGACCGTGAACAGGGGCGAAGTGATCGCGCTGATCGGGTCGAACGGCGCGGGCAAGTCGACCTTTCTCAAGACGCTCTCGGGCTTGCTGCGCACCCGCCCGGAGCAGGTTCTCTACAAGGGCGAAGCGATTGGCGGCATGCCGGCCGCGGGCATCGTCGAGAAAGGCATCGCGCTCGTGCCCGAAGGGCGCAGGCTCTTCGCGAGCCTTACCGTGGAAGAGAACCTGTTGCTTGGCGGCTACTGCGCGCGGCCCGGCCGCTGGAATCTGCAGACCGTCTACGAACTCTTCCCGGTGCTGCGGGAACGCCGACGCCATCCGGCGACAGCGCTCTCGGGCGGCCAGCAGCAAATGGTCGCCCTCGGCCGCGCGCTGATGAGCAACCCGGACCTCGTCATGTGCGACGAGCTGTCCCTCGGCCTCGCGCCCGTGATCGTGCGCGAGATCTACGCGGCGCTGCCTTCGATCGTCGACGGCGGCATGAGCGCGATCGTCGTCGAGCAGGACGTGCAACTGGCGCGCAAGGTCTCGTCGCGCTTCTACTGCTTTCAGGAGGGACGCGTTTCACTCTCGGGCGCGTCGGCCGACGTCTCCGACGAAGCCATCACGCAAGCCTATTTCGGAGTGACGTCATGAGTTCGATCGTCAATATCGTGTTGCAGGGCGTCCTGCTCGGTGCGCTGTATGCGCTGTTCGCGATGGGCCAGTCGCTCGTGTTCGGCGTCATGCGTCTGACCAATACCGCGCATGGCGACTTCATCGTGCTGCTCGTATTCGTGCTCTTCGCACTGACGAACTGGCTGCACGTCCCGTTGTGGGCCGCGGTGCCGCTATTGGTCGTGATCGCCTTCGGCGCGGGTTATGCCGTGCAGTTCGCCGTGCTCAATCGCGTGAGCGGACGTGATCCATTGCCATCGCTCGTCGTCACATTCGGGCTCTCGATCGTCATCCAGAACCTGCTGCAGGAGGTGTTCTCGGCAGACCCGCGCTCGCTCGCAACAGGCGGATTCGAATCGATGAGCTTCCCGTTGCCTGGCGGTATCGCGCTCGGGCTTCTGCCGCTGCTCACGCTCGCTGTCACGATCGTTGCGACGCTCGCGCTGCAGTGGATTTTTGCCCGCACGCCCCTTGGCCGCGCCTTTCGGGCGACATCCGACGATCGTGAGATCGTGCAGTTGATGGGCGTCTCGCCCCGGCGCACCTTCGCGCTCGCGATGAGCATCGCGTTCGTCCTCATCGCAATCGCCGCGACCCTTTATGGCATGCGCACCGCAGTCTCTCCCTCCGATGGCCCCGCGTTGCTGCTGTATGCGTTCGAGGCCGTGATCATCGGCGGCATGGGTTCGTTCTGGGGCACGTTCGCGGGCGGCCTTGCGCTTGGCATCGCGCAGCAGATCGGCTTCTATCTCGACCCCGGCTGGGGAATCTGGCTCGGACACGTGCTGTTTCTGGCCGTGCTGACGGTGCGGCCGCAAGGCTTCTTCCCCAAGACCGCTTGACGCTTCAACGAGGTGACTGACATGAACATGCGCGAACGAGGCTTCGAAGTCCGGCGTGCGACCCGCGCGAGCAGAGTGGCCGTGCTCCTCCTGCTGATCGCGGCCGTCATCGTGGCGAGCCTGCCCTACTGGGCCGGCCGCGACACTTTGCGCGATTTCACGCAGATCGCGGCCTACCTCGTCTTTGCCCTGATGTGGAACCTGCTTGCGGGCTACGGCGGGATGGTGTCGATCGGGCAGCAGGCGTATTTCGGCATCGGCGGCTACGCGATGCTGATACTCGCCAACTACGGCGGCCTCTCCCCTTTCATCGCCGTGCCGATCGCCGCCGTGATTGCGGCTGTAATCGCTGTCCCTGTCTCACGCATTGCGTTCCGGCTGGAAGGCGGCTACTTCGCAATCGGCACGTGGGTGATCGGGGAGGTCTTCAGGCTCTCGGTGGCGAACGTATCGTGGCTTGGCGGCGGATCGGGCACGAGTCTCACCGCGTTTCAGGGCGTTCCGCGTTCGTTGCGCGAATCGCTCACGCTGTGGACCGCGCTCGTGATCGTCGCCGCAGCCATCGGCCTGCTCTACCTGTTCCTGCGCTCGAAACGCGGTCTCGCCCTCACCGCCATGCGCGACAACGCGGTTGCCGCGAACAGTCAGGGGGTCGACGTGGAACGCACGCGCCTCCTGGTCTATCTGGTCTCGGCGGCGGGCACGGCGCTCGCGGGCGGTCTCTACTTCGTCGGCAACCTGCGCATCTCGCCCGATGCGGCGTTCTCCGTCAACTGGACCGCGTTCGCGATCTTCATCGTCATGATCGGCGGCCTCGGCACGCTCGAAGGTCCGATCATCGGCACGCTGATATTCTTTCTGTTGAACAAGTTCCTGTCGGACTTCGGAACCTGGTATCTGGTCGGATTGGGTGCGCTTGCCATCGTCGTCACGATGTTCTTCCCGCAAGGCATCTGGGGATATGTGTCACGGCGCTTCGGCTGGCAGCTTTTCCCGGTTGCGAGGCATGTCGTGTTTCTCGACAGGGCGCCATCATCGACGCGCGGCGAGGTGATTGACACCATTCAATCGGCGCATTCAGCACCTTCCGCACCGCACCCATGAGACACCAGACCATGAAAGTCATCACCAGCGACAACCTCACTGAAACCGTGCTCGATTCGTTCAGCCGTTGCACGGATCCCCGGACGAAGGAAATCATCATCTCGCTCGTGCGTCACCTGCATGACTTCGCACGTGAAGTTGCGTTGACGCACGAAGAGTGGCGGCACGGCATCGAATTTCTGACCGCCACCGGAAAGAGATGCGACGGTATCCGGCAGGAGTTCATCCTGCTGTCAGACACGCTCGGCTTGTCGAGCGTGCTCGATGCGATCAACCAGCGCCACGAAGGAGAGTCGACACAGAGCAGTCTGCTCGGACCTTTCTATCGCGACGGCGTCAAGGAAGTGGAGTTCGGCGCCGACATCGCCAGGACCGAAGGCGAACCTGCAGTCTTCCACGGGCGGGTTCTGGATGGGGATGGAAAGCCTGTCCCCGGCGCGTTGATCGAGGTCTGGCAAACGGCGGCCAACGGCATGTACGAAGGACAGGACCCCGACCAGCCCGAAGGCAACCTGCGGGGGCGGTTCAAATCGAATGCCGCGGGCGAATATGCGTTCCGCTCGCTCAAGCCCACGAGCTACCCGATTCCGACAGACGGGCCCGTCGGGCGGATGCTGGTCGCGACGGGCCGCCATCCGATGCGGCCCGCCCATGTCCACTTCCGGATCCAGGCGCAGGGATACGAGACGATCACGACTGCGCTGTTTTCATCCGGCGATCCCTATGTCGGCTCCGATGCCGTGTTCGGGGTCAAGTCGTCGCTCGTGGTCGACTATGTGCCGCAAGAGGGCAAGGAACCGTATTTCGACGTTGAACGCGACTTCGTGTTGCTCGCAAAGGAGCAGACATGAACGGCTCCGCCCGGGACGGGGCAGGTGTCGCGCCCCTTTGCGCGCTCGATGACGTACCCGATGGCGGCGGTCTCGAGGCAGCGGCGACGATCCTCGTACTGCGCCGCGGCGATGACGCATGGGCGTACCGCAACGTGTGCCCGCACTTCTCGATTCCGTTGAACTACGAGCCGGACACGTTCTGGGCATACGGAGGGGAACTCGTGATGTGCGCGCATCACAGTGCGATGTTCCGTTTCGATGATGGCGTTTGCGTCGATGGACCTTGCCTGGGCGCACGCCTCACACCGATTCCGATCCGCATAGAGAACAGAAGGATACTTATCGACGATGGTGGAGACACGCATGACTAAGGCAAGGAATGTGCGCATCAGGTTGACATGCTGCGCGCTGGCGGCCCTGCCAGCGGCGGGCGCACATGCTCAGAGCAGCGTCACGCTGCAGGGAGTGATCGACGGCGGCGTCACCTACGTCAACAACCAGCATGGCGGATCGGCCACGCTGTTCGACAGCGGCATCCTTTCGCCGAACCTGTTGACGTTCAAGGGAACGGAGGATCTGGGCGGCGGCAACAAGGCGGTATTCGCCCTGACATCGCAGTTCGACCTCGGCAACGGTTCGACGATTCCCGGGGCAGGCCAGATTTTCAATCGAACCGCATATGTCGGTTTGTCGAACGATCGCTACGGCACGCTCACGTTCGGCAACCAGTACGACTTCATGTTCGAGACGCTGACCCTCGGCCTTTACGACGGAGCGCTGCTGTTCGGCGGTCTCTACGACTTCCGGCAAGGTCCGTTCAGCGCACTCGGCGTGCCGAACAACCCGACCGGCGCCTTCGACTTCGACCGCATGGCGGGCGCGACGCGCGTGTCGAACGCCGTCAAGTACCAGAGCCCCGATCTGTCAGGGTTCAGTTTTGGTGCCTTGTATGGATTCGGGGGCGTGCCAGGATCCTTCTCGGCGAATTCGTCGATGAGCTTCGGTGCGAACTACGCGAACGGTCCTTTCGGGATCGGCGCCGCCTATGTGGAAGTCAAGTATCCGGAACTCAATGATGGTCACGACGGAATCCGCAACTTCGGCTTTGGCGCTCACTACCAGTTCGGCAGCGTACTCGGCATGCTTCTGTACACCAACACCAAGAACACGGCAAGCGGCGCGAAGATCGACGTGTACAAGGCGGGCGGACTTTGGACGATATCCGGCCCCTGGTCGGCTGGCCTTGACTACCAGTATATGAAGGGTAACGAGACCCTGCTGAACAACAAGGCGCATCAGGTTACTTCGGCCTTGCAGTACCACTTCTCGAAAGCCACCCTGGCGTATGTCGAGGCGATCTACCAGCGCGCAAGCGGCGACGGAGCGACGACGCGCGCCTGGATCAACGGGTTGCTTCAACCGGACGGAGCCGCAAGCAATCGTTCGCAGACGCTCGCGCGAATCGGCTTGCAGACGAAGTTCTAAACGCAGTGCGGTCTGCAAGACTGCGCAAGGCGATTGACCATTGCGGCTAGCGCTTCCAGCTGGCTCAGAGCGCCAGCTGCAGGTCAGCAGATCCTTGTGCCGGGAACGCGCAGCAGATGAGCGCCTCGTTTTCATCGGGTTCAAAGGCCGGTGCTTGTGCGTACGCGACCTTTCCCTGCACGACCGTGGCTCGGCATTTGCCGCAGTTGCCCGACCGACAACCAAAATCAGGAGTAAGGCCGACACGTTCGGCGACTTCCAGAAGCGTGCCATCGCCCGGCGCCCATCGCGCGCCCTTGCCCGATACCGAGAATACCAACGACACTGGCGTGTCCGAGGGCACGCCCATTGGCGCTTCGCTCCGCCTGCCGCCCTTGCCGCGCTGGAGACTTGACGGCCCGAAAGCTTCGGCATGGATGCGGGCGTCCGGCACATTCATGCTGCTCAGGCCATCGTACATTTCCTGCATGAACTGCCCTGGTCCACACAGGTAGAAGTCGTAGTCGTCAAACGGGAGCAATTGCCTTAGAAGGTCAAGGCCAATTCTTCCGCTGACGTCATAATCCTTTCCTGGCTCGGCACCCCTCGTGTCGCTCAGCACCCGAACATGGCGCAGTTTCCCTTGACTGGCCTGCACCAGCGCCGCCAATTCTCCGTCAAATGCGCGACTCGATTTGCTCTTCGCAGCCTGAAACAGCCATGCGGGTCGCTGGTAGCGTGTGCGCACACCTTCATGAACCAGGTGACGCGTCATCGCGATCAACGGCGTGACGCCAACGCCCACTCCCAGTAGCACCGCGGGTCTGCGCGCAGCCGCGTCGACCGTAAAATCGCCCGCTGGCGCACGCATCTCGATGATGTCGCCTTCCTTCAAGACCTCATGCAAACGACGCGAGAACGATCCGTCCCGCTTTACGCTGATGCGAAGGTGAGCATCGGACGGCGCGCTCGATAACGTGTAGTTGCGTATCTGCGGTTCGGTTGAATGTTCAGGAGTGAGCCGGATCGGAATGTGCTGACCTGCGGCCGCGTGAGGCATGCCCGCCTCGTCGGCTGGCGACAAATGAAAGGATCGAATTTCGTCGCTCTCGTCGATGACTCGCTTTAACCGAAAAGGACGCCACTGCAGTGACAATTCGCTGGCCTTCATTCGGGCAGCGGCGTCATCCCAGCTCCCCGTCATCAACGCATTGGGCGAGCTGCCATGTTCAAGGTCCGTCCATCGCAGCGGCAACGCCGCCTCGCGCCGCACGATCCGATGAGGCTTAAAGCGCCATATCCGCTCCGCTCCGACAAAGGCAGCCGTTTCGGGTGCATCCAGAAGCACGGTCGCCCGTCCGGTCATTTGTAACAGGTCACCATTCCGGAAGTCCACAAAAACCAACCCTGCGCGCGGGTTGATCAGAAAGTTGCCTAACGTATTGAAAAACGAGTTCCCCGAGAAATCCGGAATTGTGAGCGAGCCGTCATCGTCGATGCGGACGAAGCCGGGCTTTCCACCGCGATGCGACGCATCGACTTGTCGCGTACCCGCGCGCTCAACGTAGGACGCCACGTAGAATGAATCCGCATTGGCGATGGTCTCACGCGCGAAAGCGTCAAGTTCCACGGTTTCCGTCACGAGCCCTCGTATTGAATGCACGAACTCATACTGCCGACGCGCAATGTATTGAGGACAGTTTCCATACGCCTGCATGACTTCAACCTCGAAGCCTGCGTCATTCACCCGATGGATCGTGCCGTTGAGCCGATTGCGGCGTCGCGTGTGGAGTTCAATCCCGAGCATGCCAACGCCCCCGCCGTGCTCCATGCCAGCGTCTGCGGGGTCCCCGGCTTCCCGCGCCAGCCTCAGCGACAGGCGCTGCGGCACAGGTGAAGTCATGAAGCCCGGTCGCCCGGCCCGCAGCGTTGCCCAAACTTCGCCGGCCCTGTCGACCGCGCCAAGCACGACAAAAGGCAACTGGGCGTAAAACTCGCGATGCTGTTCCGGCATGTAGTTACGCGACATCTGGCGTTCACCGGGACCAGCCATACGCTCGACCGCACCGATGCTTCGTTGCAGTGTCAGTTCGCCCTCGTGCCACGGAGAAGCTAAAACCGCCGACGACCCTTCCATTTCCACGATCCTCATCAGGAATGTACTGTTGCAGAATGCTGGAGCGCACGAGGTCTGCGCTTTGCTGCTAACTATCTCAGGCCTGCGTTGCAGATTCTTGAAGGAAATGCCGATATGCCTGCAAAGTCGACCAGGCTCGCGCCTGCATCACCGCCCGCCTACACCGGGCTCAATACAACAGGGTTCAGGGACACACTGTGCCGCTGACAGGACGTGACAGATTACTGCCCGGCTCGCCGTCAACGCTCGATCGAGGCGTGATTGCTTCCAACGAACCGCTGGCCGAAACCAGAGGGCATTTGTTGAACAGTATGCCCAGCCAATCTGAAAACACTCGCACCTTGGATTTCACATACCTGCCCTGCGGGTACACGACGGAGATCTGCAACGGATGTGGCCTATACTCTTCGAGCACTTCAGTCAGGCTTCCTGCGCGCAGGTGTGGCTCCAGCAGAAAACGCGGTAGCTGCACAACACCGACACCCTCGATACCGGCCATCACGTTTGCTTCGGCATCGTTAGCCGCGAAGCTTCCGCGCATCTTTACCTGGACCTCGCTCTTGCGATCGATAAATCTGAAATCAGACGTCTCGCCTGTACGAGCGGAAAATTGATGGACGGCCATATGCTCGGAGAGATCATCAAGCGACCGGGGCACACCAAAGCGCTCCAAATATCCAGGGCTCGCAGCCGTGACGACATCGAGTAAAGCAAGGTTCTTAACAACGAGTCTGGCGTCTTGTAGAACCCCAATGCGCAATGCGCAGTCGATCCCTTCGTGCCCGATGTCGACTGAGCTGTCCCGGAAGCCGATCGTCATGTCGATGTCGGGATAGCGCTGGTGGAAGCGGCACAGTTGCGGCAACACGATCATCTTGCCCAGCAAGCGAGGCATATCGACCCGAAGTCTTCCTCGAGGTCCTTTACCCCCAAACGAGATCGCGCTCTCCCCCTCTTCGATCTCCGCGAGCACTCGCACGCACCGCTCGTAATAATCAGTGCCCTCAGGCGTAAGACTCATCTTTCTTGTCGTGCGATGCAAGAGGCGCACCCCAAGATGCGCTTCAAGGTTCTTGATCAACGTGGTAGCGGAGGCGTGAGGAATGCCCAATGTGTCGGCAGCTCGCGAGAAGCTGTTCATCTCCACGATCCTCGTGAATACCTGCATCGCTTGTAAACGGTCCATATCCTTTACCTTAACCCATTCTTCTCTATCGGATTTCTTACCGCCCGTTCGCGATCCATGTAGACGCCAGGCATCGTCGCCCACGACGAAACAGCCAAGAAAGATCAGCGATCACTGTTGGAGACGAACCTTGCCGTATACTTTTAATCATTGCAAGATCTTAAGCCCCCGATCTTGACCGGGAGCTCACAACCTCGCTTAGAGTCTCTTTAGCTTGGGTTTGTCAGCGTAGCGGCCCACCCGCCATGGCTTGAGCTGGTGCAAGGCGTCGCCCCTCGACTATCCCGCCGATCACGACAGCACAAGTTCAAGATGCTTTCCCTTCAACGCCTGCTCAGCCTTTAGCGGAGAGTCCAACCGGCGTCTCCTTGAATGCCACGAACCCAGGAAGCTGCTCGATGCGTCGCAGCCACGAACCAATGTTCGAGTATCCCGAGATGTCAACGTTGCCTTCCGGCGCGCGGGAGATGTAGCTGTATAGTGCGACGTCCGCGATGGTTGGCCTGGGTTGCGCGATGAATTGACGCTCAGCTAGTTCCTCTTCGATCAACTTGAGGACCGCATGGGCGGCGTTGATTTTCTCCTCGGCATTGTATTTGGCGCCGAACACCGTAATCAGTCGAGCGGCCGCAGGCCCGTGCGCAATCTCACCAGCTGCTACCGAGAGCCAACGCTGAATTACCGCCTCACCAACCGGCGTCTGCGCAAGCCAGTCCGACCTGCCAAGTTTCCGTGCGACATATACGAGAATGGCGTTCGAGTCAGCAATCGTAACGTCCCCATCGACCAGCACGGGAACCTGGCCAAAGCGATTCAATTTCAGAAACGCAGCTGATTTATGTTCCCCAGTCGAAAGATCGACTTCGACGAGTTCGTGCTCGACGCCGAGCAGCGACAGGAACAAGCGAGCACGATGGGAGTGGCCAGACAAGGGGTGGTAATAGAGTTTCACGATGACCTTCAGGGAGGGTTAGGTTAGACTGCGTCAACAAATTCCAGAGCCAAGTCTAGAGTCGATCAGCGCGTTGCGGAATCCATCGTGGCGTGAATTGAATGTTCTGGATTCGCGAATGATCACGAACTCACTCCCGTCGCGATGCATGGAGCCTTCTCGGAACTCTGAACAGTTCCTCGATCGCGCAGGGGCCAGTCAATGGCCCATCCACAGGCATACCACACGATCGTTAAACCATGAATAGATAGACGAGCCTGAACGCGCTTCGAGGTCCGCGTCGCGCATCTTTGCAACCTGTCTGGGATGTATTCTCGCGCGGGCCCGATTGCTCCACCCGCGCCCCTTGAATCTTCCCTCGAGCGCGTGGCGCCACGACGAGCGTACTACTGCTGTGTGACGGGGCAAGGAGAAATCCCGCTTAATCTTTAGCGCGTCATCTAAGCGCTGGACGACCCCATAGGTGGAAGTGCTACCCTGCCCCGCCTTGATCTGCCCGGGCATCGACTACGAACCGTATCCCAGATCAGTGAGCTAGCCACTTCAGGTCCGTCAGGAGTATCGGGAACACACTGGATTCTATTCAAGCTAATTGTTCGCCAAACCGAATTAAATTTACTCGTCAGCTATAGAATTATTAGCTCAGAAGGTGGTAACGATGGCATAGTGAAATGCATTAACTCACTTAGGATCCCGGCATGGCGACCCTCAATCAAATCCAGGAAAAAATCAAGAAACTGCAGGCGCAAGCAGATGCAATCACGGCGCGACGAAAGCAGGCGGCTCTAAAGGACATTCGGCTATTGATGGAAAAATATGGGCTAACGTCCACAGATATCGAGTCGCAGGGTTGGTCTCGTAAAACGCAAACGCCGGGGCTCGGTGCGGGACGGTTGGGCGACTCGGCAAGCACACCACGAAAGGTCTCTAAAAAGGGAAAGCTTCCGGCCAGATATCGCAATCCCAAGACCGGCGAGACATGGAGCGGCTGGGCACGGCCTCCCGCATGGATCAAGAACGTCAAGGACCGGAGCAAATATCTGATCCAGAATCAGGACATCGGCGATGTGGCAGCGTCGGCTCCTCGAACGAACACCCCGGGTAGCCCGCGAGTAAGAAAGAGTAGCGTGCGATTGGCGCGAAGCGGGGTCGAATCTACCGCCGGCGTCAAGAAGGTGCTTGCGAACGGGACAACGTCTCAACCGAGGAAGTCCGTGTCCAAAGCGGCCGGAGAATCGAAGAAAGGCTCCGCCATTGTGCGCAGCCGCGTCGTCGCAGGAACAAGCCAAAAAAAAAGGGGTTCATCTTCGGGCTCCGGCGCGAGCAGCATTGGCGATACCGGTAGCGCCAGCCGGGCAGGCATGGGTACAGACCGCGCTGCGGAGGACGCAGCCGGCACGACGTCTTAAACCTGTGGAGGCGCGCATCAAAAGCAGCAGCATTGCGTTTGTATCGCGCTCTTGCGTATGACTCAGGCTTCGGCATCAGATCGATTCGGTCTCGTACCCCCCTCTCTCCGCACTCCAATGATTCGGGTCTGCGATCAAGGTCAGTGAGGTCAAGCACCAGGGGTGTCACTTTCGCTCGCCAGAATAGGAGCGCATTTCGCACCAGCGTGCCCAGACCTGTTGGCAAGGTCCTTCCGCTGGATGATCGTGTCATCTGCCAGACCGCCCCGCTCCTTGAACCTGCGAATCAGACCACTGCTGCCGTCAGTTCCTCACGCGTTCAGATCGAAAGAGGCTCCAGCGGTCTCGTCGGTACGATGGATCGTTTATGCCCGGCTCGAAATAGTGGGAGAGTTTCTGATAATCCAAAAGCCCGTTCGTTTCGAGAGAATACGATCGAAGTCTAATTTTCCGAACATCGGACGAGCGGGTCGCATACGCGTAATCTCGGATTTGCCGATCCTGTTCGAACCAGACGCCTAACTTTTTAAGAAGTAGTAGAAACATGGCACTTCCGTTAGCATGGTGTAAATGGCTTGGTGTGGGTCAGCTCCAGTCATCCAGCACAACCTTCTGTGTTGGAGAAGGAGCGTCATACATCTGCAGCACTGCATGAACCTGCCGGGCTCTCGGCCGCGAACCACTTCAGGATCAGGCCAAGCAGGTAACTTTATAGCGAGTAGTACATCTCGAACTCGATCGGATGCACCGACTGACGATAGCGCTGCAGCTCGCCCGTCTTCAGTTCGATGTACGCGTCGAGCATCGAATCCGTGAACACGCCGCCGCGCGTCAGGAACTCCCGGTCCGCGTCCAGCGCGTCGAGCGCCTGATCGAGCCCAGCACACACGGT
>Ga0163162_10000883_pt1 | contig 27886 bp, 23 predicted proteins | sample S55metaG_FD_115310 | JGI IMG/M metagenome (GOLD analysis project Ga0163162, IMG submission 115310) | Switchgrass rhizosphere microbial communities from Kellogg Biological Station, Michigan, USA - S5-5 metaG | ecosystem: Host-associated > Plants > Roots > Rhizosphere > Soil | place: USA... | reverse complement strand
GTGCCGGTAGCGGCAGGCCATCGCGCGGGCAAGGCCGAGCCACCACGCGTTGAGCCGGCGCTGGATCGCGGCGTCGTCAGCCAGCCCCTTGCCGAGGGAAACGAGCGCGCCGGCGATCACGTCGGCCAGGATCGAATGCTCGCGGCTTGCGTCGGCCAGCACGCGCGCTCGCGTGCGCTCCCATAGCGCGCGGCAATGACCCTCGTTCCTGACATGGCGGACGCAATCGCGCATCAGCGTGCGGCCGGCCCGGCGGCAGTCGTCGGACGTGCGCAGGCGCGCGGCCAGGTCCTGCACGGCCCGATCGAACTGAAGGCGAAGCTCGTGATGCGGATTCGCGGCGGCCTCGCGAAGCAGCGCGACGATGCCTCCGACAAACCGGTCGACGATATAGGTGTCCAGACGCCCGGGCGTGTATTTCGACACCTCGCTGAACTTGGCCTTGAGGAGGCCCTCGTTTGCCGTGACCCAGCGCTCCATGCCGGCGAGCGCGCGATCCAGCAGCCACTGGTGGCGCCGTCTTTCGGTTACGGCGCCCAGCACGCCGGCGGCAAGACGGGACGCGTCGAGCCTGCGCAGGTGCGGCAGGACCACGCGTTCCACGCTTCGCGCAAACTGCGCGTCTTCGATTCCGTCGATCAGCGCGGGAACCGATTCAGCGATGGCCGCCGCGGCCTGCCGGTTGTTGCCCGGATCGGCGAGCCACACGCCGAGCGACTTCGCGGCATTGTGCCCGCGCAGTTTCCCGACGATGTTCCGCGGCGTCAGAAAATGCTCCGCGACGAAACGGCCGAGGCTCTCGGCGATGCGCTCCTGATTCCGCGCAATGATGGCCGTGTGCGGGATGCGCAGCCCGAGCGGACGCCGGAACAGCGCGACGACGGCGTACCAGTCGGCGATCGCGCCGACCGCTGCCGCCTCCGCGAACGCGCGGCACCAGTGCAGCCAGGGATGGGCCGCCTCGAACGCGGCGCTCGCGAACAGCAGCGCGAGCATGATCGCCAGCATGAAGGTCGCTGTCGTGCGCATGCGTTGCAGCGCGACGCGCTTTTCCTCGTCGCGCGTTGCAGCGCATGCGTCGGCCGCGGTATCGGATGCGGCCGGCGAGCCGCGTTCCCCGTCCCCCGGCACGAACATCAGGACGCGTCCTCCCGCAGGAACCGGCGCACCACGGGCGCGACGTCGTTCGCCCGCGCGACGAGAAAGAGGTGCCCGTCGTCGATCACGTACAGCGACGCATCGGGAATCCGCGCGGCCAGAATCTTCGCGTTGGTCAGGGGGACGATCGGGTCGTCGTTGCCGTGCATGACGAGCGTCGGCTGCTTCAGGCGTCCGAGCCACGGCAGGCTGCTCCAGCCCCACGCTGCCAGCAGCTGATACACGTAGCCGCGTCCGCGCGGCGCCTGGATATGCCGGCTGTGCTCGCGCAGCAGCCCGGCATCGTGCCGGTACGCGCCGCCGTAGAGCTCAGCGCCGATGCGCTGCAGGTACTCCGGGTCGGTGTAGCGGCGCGGCCCGATCAGCTTCGCAAGCACGGACAGTTTGGCGGGCACCATGATGACGCCCGGCGACGTCGCCGCCAGCACCAGCCTGCGGCAGCGCGCCGGATGAAGCAGCGCGAACTGCTGCGCGAGCGCGCCGCCCCACGATACGCCGAGCACGTCGACCGGTCCGTCGTAGCCGAGGCGCGACAGCAGTTTGTCGGTGAGCGCCGCGAGCGTCGAGAAGCGGTAGGGCGCGAGCGGCACGGGCGAGCCGCCGACACCCGGGATGTCGAAGACCACGATTTCCGCGTCTTCCATTGCTGCCGCGAAGGGCTCGACCAGTTCGAGGTTCGCGCCGATGCCGTTGAATACGACGAGCGGCGGCGTCGCGCCATTGCCGCGCCGGATGCCGACGCGCAGCAACTGGCCGTCGATATCCACGACGCGCGTCTTCAGGCTGCTGACGACGTCGGGGCGGGTCTCTGCTTCTGTCATCCTGAAATCCTCCGATTGATTGACGGGCGCCGCGATTGCCGGTCTTCCGGCAATCGCGGCGCCGCACGCGGCGTCACGCTTCGGTGACGTACCGGCCGGGCGCGGCGACACCCGCCGGGTGCCGTTCGCTGCCGAGCGACGCGGGCGCGCTCTGCTTGTCGCCGGAACGCTCGGCGAGCCACTCGCGCCAGTGGCTCCACCATGAGTCCGGCACGCTCTGCGCGCCGGCGAGCCATGCGTCGGGATCGGCGCACAGTTCCGGATTGACGAAGAACTTCGCCCTGCGGTTGCCGGGCGGATTGATCAGGCTCTGGATATGGCCGCTCGAACTCAGCACGAACTCGGTCTTGCCGCCGAACGCGCGCGCGGTGTTGAAGACGCCCTTCCACGGCGTGATGTGATCCGTGACGCCCGCCACCACGTACTTGTCGCACGTGACCTCCGAGAGATCGACCGGCGTTCCGAGAATGCTCAGCTCGCGAGGCCGGCTGAAGAGGTTCTGCGTGAAGATATCGAGCAACTGCGCGTGCAGCCGGGCGGGCAGGCGCGTGCTATCGCTGTTCCAGTAGAGGACGTCGAAGGCCGGCGGCGCGTTGCCCATCAGATAGTTGTTGACCCAGTAGTTCCACACCAGATCGTTGGGGCGCATCCAGGCGAACACGCGGCCCATCTCCGAGCCTTCCAGCACGCCCCTGGCCGCGCTGCCCTGCTTGGCCGCGGAGATCGTCGGCGGCGTGGCGAAAAGGCCGATCTGCGAATCGACGGTGTTGTCGAGCACTGCCACCATCAGCGTGGCGGAATGCACTGCGCTTTCGCCGCGGCTTGCGAGGTGGCCGAGCAGCGCCGCAATCGTCATCGCGCCGGAGCAGGCGCCATGCAGGTTCACGTCGGCGCTGCCGGTGATCTCACGCACCGCGTCGATCGCCTCGATCAGCGCGGCGACGTAGGTATCCAGATCCCAGTCGCGCTGGGCCGCGGTCGGATTGCGCCAGCTCACGGTGAACACCTGGAACTCGCTTCGCACCAGATACTCGACGATGCTCTTTCCTTCGCAGAGGTCGAAGACGTAGAACTTGTTGATCTGCGGCGGGACGATCAGGTGCGGGCGCGCGTGAACGTCGGCGGTGGCGGGTGTGTACTGGATGAGCTCCAGCACCTCGTTGCTGAACACGACGGCGCCCGGCGACGTCGCGAGATTCCGGCCGACCTCGAACGCGCGCTTGTCGACCTGGGCGGGCATGCACTGGTTCGTGAGCGTGTCCGAGAGCGCGTTGCTCAGTCCGCAGACGAGGCTTGCACCGCCGGATTCGAGCATCCTCCTGAGCGCGGCCGGATTGCCTGCGAGGGTGTTGGTCGGTGCGAGGGCGTCGGTGACGAGCGACGTCACGAATTGCGCGCGCTCCTTGCTCCTGTCGTCCAGAGCCGAGCTGTCGACGAGGTCCGCCAGCGCGTTTCGCCACGCGAGGTAGCCCTGCAGCGAGAGGCCGTACAGCGGATTGTCGCGCCATGCCGGATCGGCGAAGCGCTTGTCGGCTCCGGCGAGCGTCGCAGGCGCCACGCCGGACCACGCGAGGCTCAGCATGCGGGCGAGCACGCCGTCTTCGCCGAACATCAGCGCGGGCTGCCGGAGCGCCTGCACGCCGACCTGTCCGGCGGCCGTGAAAACATCCTGCGTACGCAATCCGATGAACGGGTTGGGCCCGAGCATGCCTTCGGCGGCGCGGGCCGCGACATCATCGGGTGCGCCGGGTTGCCGTGTGCCGGCGTCGGTCGGGGTGGTCATTGCAATCTCCTCGTGGGGTTCATCAGGCGACGAGCATCGCGAGGGCTTCGGCGATCAGCGCCGGGCGCGCTTCGCCGTCTATCTCGAGCCGGTTTTCCGTCGTTACCAGCACGCGGCCGTCGCCCTTCGGCTCGGCGGCGACCAGCGTCACGCGGTTGCGAACACGCGCGCCGGCGCGCACCGGCGCGATGAAGCGCACCTTGTCGAGCCCGTAGTTCACGCCGGTCCGGGCGTCGGCGGGCATGAGTCCCGCCTGCATCGACAGCGCCGCCACGAGCGACAGCGTCAGATAGCCGTGCGCGATCGTGCCGCCGTACGGGCTCTCGCGGCGCGCGCGCTCGACATCGACATGGATCCACTGGTGGTCGCCGGTGCAGTGCGCGAACGCGTCGATGCGCGCCTGGTCGACGGGCATCCAGTCCGACACGCCGAGTTCGCGCCCGACGAACTCGTGCAGCGTGGCGAGGCGGTAAGCTGGGATTTCGGTGGCGGGCCCGGTATCCTGTTGCGCGGCCGATCGCGCTGTGAGAAGTGACGTCGTCATGGGTTGTGTCTCCGTGTTTGTCGTTTAGCGCGACATGTCAACAGGATTAGTCTTATAAGTAAAATGAACTGATATCATCGGTGACATGCACAAGATTAATGTCAAGACGTTCGACCTGAACCTGCTGGCGGTCTTCGTGATGCTCTGGGAGACGCGCAGCGTGACCCGCGCAAGTGAGCGTCTGGCCTTGACACAGCCTGCCGTGAGCCACGCGCTGCGGCGCCTGCGCGACGCGCTCGGCGACGAGCTGTTCGTGAGCGCCAAAGGGGGCCTCGTGCCGACCTCGCGCTGCGAGACGCTGATCGCGCCGGTGCGCGAAGCGCTCGGGAAGATCGAAGAGGCGCTTCTGGACGAAGAGACGTTCGTTCCGTCGCTTGCCCGGCGCGAGTGCAATATCGCGGCGGGCGACCTCGTGGAGTTTTCGATCGTCCCGCGGCTCGTCGAGCAGATCGCGCAGCAGGCGCCCGGCATCATCGTCCGGCTCGGGGCCGTGCCGGATGAAGGGCTTGCCTGTCAGCGCCTGGAATCGGGGGAACTGGATTTCGTGATCGGCGGTACGCCGCTCAAGGGCCTGGCGATCCACAACGAGACGCTCGCGAAGATCGATCTCTCCACGCTCATCTGGAAGCGCGAGAACCTGACCAGGAAGCGCTTTCCGCTCGCGCTCTACGTGAAGCGGCCGCACGTCGTGATCAGGATGCCGGAGCGTCAGGGAACCATCATCGACCAGGTGCTTGCGCAGCGCGGCTTGCAGCGGCAGATCGGCGCGGTGGTGCAGAGCTTCATGGCGATGCCGATGGTGGCCGCCCGTACCGGCTATATCTGCAATTTTCCGACCCGCATGGCCGGAATGTTCGCCGATCTGTTCGATCTGAGCGTGCACGAACTGCCGATCGATTTCGACGCTTCACCGCTGTTCATTTCGTGGCACAAGCGCTTCGATGCCGATCCTGCGCACGCGTGGCTGCTCGCGCAAATCCGCGCTGTCGTATCGGCCGACTGATCCGTCGCGTCCTTCTTTCCCTCCTCGCTTCTGCGCGCCCGCGCCTTCTGTTTTCCCGTCCGATCTTCCGTCTCCCGCGTCCGTCCGGGCTGCCTCGTTACGCATAAATCCCGTGCATGGGTCGGATGAGAACACTTCATTTTACTTATAGGACTACTCCTGTTGATATATAAAAAACGTTACACCACAAAGGAGACGAACATGAGCAGTGCAGTACCGCTTTCGATGGGCTGGTTTTGCCCGACTCTCGGCGACACGACCGCATTCGGCGACCCCGCCAGCACCATTCCTCAATCCATGGAGCATTTCGAGCGCGTTGCCGTGGCGGCGGAGAAGGCCGGCTTCGACTACATGCTGGTCCCGGTCACGCCGATATGCTGGGACGCGTGGGTCACGGCGTCGTTTCTCGTCAGCCGCACGACGAAGCTGAAGGCGCTGGTCGCAGTGAAGCCGGGCTTCATTCATCCGGTCGCGCAGGCCAAGATGATCTCGACGTTCGATCAGCTTTCGCAGGGGCGCATCTACGTGAACCTGATCGCCGGCCTCAGCGAGAAGGACGCGATGGCCGAAGGGCAACTGGTTTCGAAGGAGGAGCGCTACGCGCAGCTCGAAGAGGAAGTCGTCATCATCAAGAAGCTGCTGTCCGAGGAGCAGGCGCAGTTCTCCGGCAAGTACTTTCACGTCGACAAGCCCGCCATCGTTCCGAAGCCCGTGCAGCGTCCGTATCCGCCTTTCTTCCTCGGCGGCGGCTCTGAGCAGGCCGCCGAGATTTCCGCGCGGCACTCGGCCGTGCACCTCTTCTGGGGCGACTACCCCGAGCGCATCGGCGAACAGATCAAGGAGATGCGCGCACGCGCTGCCAAGTACGGCCGCGAGAATGAACTGCGCTTCGCGATGCGTCTGCAGATCGTGTGCCGCGAAACCGAAGACGAGGCCTGGGACGCGGCGCACCGGCTCGTGGCGGGCGCGCAGGAGTGGAAGGAGCAGGTCAAGTCCATGCAGATGAATTCCGTCGCCAACCAGCGTCAGCGGGAATTGTCGCAGACGGCCGGCAGCATGATGACGCCTCACCTGTGGACCGGCATCACCGAAGTGCGTCCGGGCGCGGGCGTCGCGGTGGTCGGCAATCCGCAGCAGGTCGCGGCGCAGTTGCGCGAGTTCATCGAAGTGGGCTGCAGTGGCTTCTGCCTCTCCGGCTATCCGCATCACGAAGAGGCCGAGCGTTTCGGCCGGCTGGTGATGCCCCTCCTGATGCGTTAACACACAAAGACACAAATACCCCGGCCGGCAAGATCAAAATAATGAATCGGCCGGGGCATGAAGGAGACAAAACATGACTACGGCAATCGATGCCATGCAGTTTCGCAAGGCCCTTGGGGCATTCACCACGGGCGTCACGGTCGTCACCACGAACGGCGGCGACGGCAAGGACTACGGCCTGACGGCGAACAGCTTCAATTCGGTCTCGATGGACCCGCCGATGGTGCTCTGGAGCCTCGGCAAAAAATCGACCAGCCTGCCGGTCTTTGCCGCCGCAGAACACTTCGCGGTGCATATCCTGGCCGCCGATCAGGAAAGCATGTCCAACCGTTTCGCGAAGAGCGGCACCGACAAGTTCGCGGGCTGCGCGCTCGCGCGCGGCCACGGCGGCGTGCCGCTGCTCGACGGCTGTTCCGCGCGGTTCGAATGTCGCGTGGTTCACCGGTACGAAGGCGGCGACCACGTCATTTTCGTGGGCGAAGTCCTGAACTTCGACAGTTTCAACCGGCCGCCGCTTGCGTTCCACGGCGGGAACTATGGGTTCGTGATGAAAAAATCGGACGATACGGCCGACGCCGGTTCGAGCTTCGGCGACGGCTGGCTCGGCTTCCTGCTGGCCCGCGCCTACTATCAGTTGCTGATGCCCGTCAGGAAGAACCTGGCCAGTCAGGGCCTGCGCGACATCGACTACAACGTTCTCACCGTCCTCAGCATGGGCGACGGCCGGACGATCGCGGAGCTGGATCAGCTCGTTTCGATTTCCGGCTCGCGAGTGACCGAAGAAGATATCGGCATGCTGGTCGAGCGCGGGCTGGTTTCGCTCGACCGGCACGGCAGCAAGGACGCCGTCGTGCAGTTCACCGACGCCGGGCGCCGCTATGCGATCGAGCTGCTGGCGATCGCGAAGGCGGCGCAGAGCGACGCCGAGGAGAACCTCGACTACCGCGAAGCGCAGGTCATGACGCTGTTGCTCAAGCGCGTGATCCGGTCGACGGCGGCGGCGCTGCCCGATCACTGGCAAAGGGACCATTTCTGGCGCGGTCAGAGCCTGTGGCGGGACGCCGTCACGACGCACGCGACCTGAAACGCGACCCGAGCGCGGCCTGCCGCATCCGACACGAAGCCGCCGTCCGCCGCATCCGGCCGGGCGGCCGAACAATGACCCGAGCGGTCGCCGACAAAAACACACAGGCGACCCTTTTCCGGGGGAGACAAGCATGAGAGCAGAAGACAATCAATCGAAGGGACCGGCCCACGAGGGCCATGCCGAGCCGCCGGCCGTCAGCGCGGGACGCGCCTGGTACGCGGTCGGCGTGCTCCTCGTCGCCTATGTTTTTTCGATCATGGACCGGCAGATTCTCACGCTGCTGGTCGGCCCGATTCAGCAGACGCTGCATGTCAACGACACGCTGATGGGCATGCTGCACGGTTTCACGTTCGCGGCGTTCTATGCGCTGATGGGCCTGCCCATCGCGCGCATCATCGATCGCGGCGACCGGCGGCTCGTCATCGCCATCGGCATCGCGATGTGGAGCCTCGCCACCGCTGCCGGCGGCCTCGCGACCGAATACTGGCACCTGCTCCTCGCGCGCATCGGCGTGGCGATCGGAGAGGCGGTGCTGTTGCCGGGCGCCGTTTCGCTGATCGCGGACCTCTTCGCCGCCAACCAGCGTGGCCGCGCGATGAACGTGTTCGGCGCGAGCGCCCCGTTCGGCTCGGGAGCCGGGCTGATCGCCGGCGGTCTGATCCTCGGCATATTCACCCTCGCGCCGCCCACGCTGCCCGGATTCGGCACCCTCCTGCCGTGGCAGGCCACGTTCGTGGCCCTGGGGTTGCCGGGCGTCATCGTCGCGTTGTTCATGCTGCTGGTGGCGGAGCCGAGACACGCGCGCCGCGGGTCGTCCGACGCCGAGCAGCACGCTGGCGCCAGGAGGGAGGTGGCCGCGAGCGTGCCTGTTTCGACGGTCAGGCGCTACATCGCGGAGAACCGCAGAACGATGGTCGCGCTGATGCTCGGCGCCGGATTCTTCTACACCTGCGTCTACGGCTGGTCCGCCTGGGCACCGACGTATTTCGTCCGTGAGTTCGGCTGGAAATACTCGCAGATCGGCAAGGCGCTCGGCCTCCTGCTCGCGTTCGTCGGCCCGTTGGGTGCGTTGATGGGGGGGTGGCTCGGCGGCTACTGGAAGCGTCGCGGGGTCGCTCACGGATACCTGCGTGTGGCATTCGTGGGGAGCGCGGGCCTCGCCCTGTCGGCCATCGGCATCGTAAGCATGCCGAGCGCGAATCTGGCGCTGGTCTTCGTGGCGCTGGCGTCGTGCTTTTCCTTCTTCCTGTTCGGCGGCACCGGGCCGGCCGCGATCCAGGAGCTTTCGCCCGGCCCGATGCGCGGCCAGTTCGCGGCGCTGTACACGGGCGTCCTGAATCTGCTCGGGGCAGGGTGCGGCCCGGTCCTGGTCGGGCTCCTGACCGACTACGTGCTGCGCAATCCGATGGCAATCGGGCGCTCGATCGGCATCGTGTGCCTCGTGTTCGGAGCCGTTGCCTGCGTGCTCTTCCGGTCCGGCTTCGCGTCCTATCGCGACACCCTGAAGAACGCCGCCGACTGGCGGCCCGGGCGCGCGCCCGCGTCGGAACCCGTCACGGCGAAAGCGAGCGCGGTCGTCCACTGAAACCGGCGGGACCGTACTGAAACTCCCCGAGTGCATGGCTCGCGGGTCGGCAACGACTCGCGCGCCGGATCATCGACATATCGATAGACAGACTCAATCAAAAAGGAAAAACCAATGAAGAACTACAAGCACGTTTATATCAACGGACAGTGGATCGAGCCGAGCGGACGCGATCACGCCGACGTGATCAACGCCACGACGGAAGACGTGATCGGGCGCGTGCCGCTCGGTGACGCGGGCGACGCTGACCGGGCCGTGCGCGCCGCGCGCGCGGCCTTCGACGGCTGGTCGCAAACCAGCCCGCAGCAGCGCGCCGAATGGATCGCAAAGATCGCGGGGGGCCTCGAAGCGCGCGCGGCCGAAGCGGCGCAGCTCATCAGCGCGGAAGTCGGCACGCCGATCGCCTGGTCGCAGTATGCGCAGGCGGGCGCGCCGGTCGCTCATTTCGCGGTCGCGGCGCAACTGCTCGGCGAATTCGCCTTCACGGAGCACGTGGGCCATTCCGAGGTGCTGCGCGAGCCCGTCGGCGTGGTGGCCTGCATTACGCCGTGGAACTATCCGCTCACGCTGATCGCGGCCAAGGTCGCGCCGGCGCTCGCGGCGGGCTGCACCGTCGTGCTCAAGCCGTCGGAAGTCGCGCCGCTCACGGCCTATCTGCTCGCCGAAGTGATCCACGAAGCCGGCCTGCCGCCGGGCGTGTTCAACATGGTGCCGGGCGTGGGGCAGGTGGTCGGCGAGGCGCTGGCGTCGCACCCGCAGGTCGACATGATCTCCTTCACGGGCTCGACGGCGGCGGGCCGCCGCGTCGGCGAGCTGGGCGCGCGCACGATCAAGCGCGTCGCCCTCGAACTGGGCGGAAAGTCGGCCGCGATCATCCTGGACGACGCCGATTTCGCGAGCGCCGTGCGCGGCGCGATAGCGGCGTGCTACCTGAACAACGGGCAGACCTGCTTCGCCCACACGCGCCTGCTGGTGCCGAGGGGCCGCGTGGCCGAAGCCAGGGCGATCGCCGCGCAGGCGGTCGGCGGCATGAAGGTGGGTAATCCGCTCGACGAACAGAACACGATCGGCCCGGTCATCTCGGCGCTCCAGCGGGCGCGGGTGCGGGACTACATCCGCCAGGGCATCGAAGAGGGCGCGGAACTCGTGACGGGCGGTCCCGACGCGCCCGCCGGTCTCACGCACGGCTTCTTCGTGCGGCCGACGGTCTTCGCCGGCGTCACGCCGGACATGACGATCGCGCGCGAAGAGATCTTCGGCCCGGTGCTCGTCATGCTCGCCTACGAGGACGAGGACGACGCCGTGCGCATCGCCAACGACTCGATCTACGGCCTGAGCGGAGCGGTGTGGTCGTCCGATGCCGAGCGCGCGAAACGCGTCGCGCGACGCCTGCGCACCGGCCAGGTGGACATCAACGGCGCGCCGTTCAACCTGCTTGCGCCGTTCGGCGGCTACAAGCAGTCCGGCAACGGGCGCGAGTTCGGCAAGTACGGCCTTGAGGAATACCTCGAATACAAGGCCGTGCAAATGCCGGCCGAGTGAATACGCGAATCGACTGCAACAAAGGAATACATGCCATGTTTGGATCGATGATGGATCGGCCCCTGCTCGTCTCGTCGCTGCTGGAGCACGCGGAGCGGCAGTTCGGGGCGACTGAGATCGTGTCGCGCGAAACGGGCGGCGCGCTCTTTCGCTACACCTACCGCGCTGCCGCGTCGCGCGCGCGCCGTCTCGCCAAGGCGCTTACGCGGCTCGGCGTGGCGCACGGCGGCCGCGTCGCGACGCTCGCCTGGAACAACCACCGGCATCTGGAAGCGTACTTCGCGGTGTCCGGCAGCGGCGCCGTGCTGCACACGTGCAACCCGCGCCTGCATCCGGAGCAGCTCGCCTACATCCTCAATCATGCGGAAGACGAGGTGCTGATGTTCGACGCCACGTTCTTGCCGCTCGTGGAGGCGGGCGCGGGGCATTGTCCGGCGCTTCGCCACTTCGTGCTGCTCGGCGGCCCGGAGGACATGCCGAAGGAGAGCCGCGTTCCGGGCCTCATTTGCTACGAGGACCTGCTCGCCGCGTCGGACGACGACTTCGCGTGGCCCGAGTTCGACGAACGCACGGCAAGCACGCTCTGCTACACGTCGGGCACGACGGGGAACCCGAAGGGCGTGCTGTACTCGCACCGCTCGACCGTCCTGCACAGCTTCGCGCTCAGCGTGCCGGACACGCTTTCGCTTTCCGCGCACGACTGCGTGCTGCCCGTCGTGCCGATGTTCCATGTGAACGCGTGGGGCATTCCCTACGCGGCGGCGATGAACGGCTGCAAGCTCGTGCTGCCGGGGCCGAAGCTCGACGGCGCGAGCCTCTTTCAGCTGATGGAGGACGAGCGCGTGACGTGCAGCGCGGGCGTGCCGACCATCTGGCTTTCGCTCGCGCAATACATGGAGCAGCACGGCCTCGTGCCGACGACGATGAAGCGCACCGTGGTCGGCGGCTCGGCGATGCCGCAGGCGCAGATCCACACGTGGACGCAGCGCTTCGGTGTCGAGGTGCGGCACGCGTGGGGCATGACGGAGACGAGTCCGCTCGGCACCCAGGGGTGCCTGCTGCCGAAGCATGGCGCCGCGACCATCGACGAGCAGTGCGCGCAGCGCGCGAAGCAGGGGCGGGCGGTGTACGGGGTCGAAATGCGCGTCGTCGACGCCGACGGCAACGAGCGGCCGCGCGACGGCAAGTCCGCGGGCGAGCTGGAAGTGCGCGGACCATGGATCGCCGGGGCGTACTTCAAGGGCGAGGCGCCGGCGCTGCGCAACGGCTGGTTCCCCACCGGCGACATCGCCACGATCGACGCCGACGGCTACATGCAGATCACCGATCGCGTGAAGGACGTCATCAAGTCGGGCGGCGAGTGGATCAGCTCGATCGATCTGGAGAACGCCGCCGCCGGCCATCCGGCGGTGCTGATGGCGGCCGTGATCGGCGCGCGGCATCCGAAGTGGGACGAGCGGCCCGTGATGTTCGTGGTGAAGAAGCCCGGACAGGACGTGGACAAGGCCGGCATCGTCGCCTATCTCGCGGACAAGGTGGCGAAGTGGTGGCTGCCGGACGAGGTGATTTTCCTCGACACCCTGCCGCTCGGCGCGACCGGCAAGGTGCAGAAGGTGGACCTGCGGCGCGAGTACGCGAACGTGCTGGACTGCGTCGCCTGACGCGGCAGCGGTCCACGGCCGTGCGGCCCGTGCGGGACCGCACGGGCTCGCAGACAACGCATCCAGAGGACAAAGACATGAACGAGATCAAGGGCGGCTGCCTGTGCGGCGGCGTGCGCTACGAAAGCGCGCAGGCGCCGGTGATGAGCGCGGTGTGCCATTGCAGCCACTGCCAGAAGCAATCGGGAAGCGCCTTCTCGACCAATGTGGTCGTGCCCGCGGCGGGCTTCAGCGTCGCGGCGAAGACGCTCGCGACATACGACGACGTCGGCGACAGCGGGCTCGCCGTGAAGCGCCATTTCTGCAGCAATTGCGGGTCGCCGGTCTATTCGGAGGTGCAAGCGCATCCGGGTGTGGTCGCGCTGAAGGCGGGCACGCTCGACGACCCCTCCTGGGTGCAGCCGAACGTCCATATCTGGCGATGCTCGGCGCAGCCGTGGGTGCCGCTCGCCGATGGCGCCGTCTGCTTCGAGCGCAATCCCGACGCATAAGCGAACACGATTCATCACGCCGGCCCGGCAAGGGTCCGGATCAAGGCAATCAGGAATAACAGACATGGCAGTGCACGACGCTATCTCAATCGACCGGATCGAAGACGCGCTCGCCGCGATGGCGCAAGGCGCGCTCGTGGTGGTGGTGGACGACGAGGACCGCGAAAACGAAGGCGACCTCATCATGGCCGCCGAAATGGCGACGCCCGAGGCAATCGCCTTCATGGTCCGCTACACGAGCGGCGTGCTGTGCGTGGCGCTGCCCGGCGCGCGGCTCGACGCGCTGCGGCTGCCGCTGATGGTGCCCGGCGGCCACGACTCGATGCAGACCGCGTTCACCGTATCGGTGGACTACCGGCACGGCACGACGACGGGCATATCGGCGGCGGATCGCGCAACGACGGTTCGCGCGCTCGTCGATCCGCAGGCGCACGCCGACGACTTCAACCGGCCCGGCCATCTGTTTCCGCTGCGCGCGGTGGCGGATGGCGTGCTGCGCCGCCCGGGGCACACCGAAGCCGCGGTGGACCTGTGCCGGCTCGCAGGGCTGCGTGAAGGCGGCGTGCTCGCGGAAATCGTCAACGACGACGGCAGCATGGCGCGCCTGCCGCAACTCGCGGCGTTCGCGCGTCTGCACGGCCTGCCCATCGTCACGATCCGCGACCTGATTGCGTACCGCACGCACACGGAGACGACGGCACGCGTCGATCGCGAAGCCGTCGCTGCCTGAGCGCCGCGTCAGAAAAAGCAAACGAGGCGGCGCGCTTTGCAGCGCGCACGCATTGATATCGCGTCGTTGCCCGAGTCCGCGCACGCACAAGCTGGCGAAGTCCAGCAGCGCCGGATGCGCGGCACCGATGCAAAGAGGAGACCCGCACCAGCCCGCGCGAACCGCGTTCACGCCCGTCTGCCACGGCGCAGACGGGCGCGCGGTCGCACGGAGCTGGCGCGTGAAGCAGCCGTCGACGGTTATCCGACCCCGATGGCACCCATAAGAGCAGGAGACGAAATGAAATTGAAATGGCTGGCCGCGTCAGCGGCCGCTGCGTTCGGCAGCACGGCGCAGGCGCAATCGTCGGTGACGCTGTACGGCGTGCTCGATGCAGGCTTCATGTATCAAAGCACCGCGGCGGCATCCTTCAACCCGTCGGCACGCAACCTCGGCAAGCTCTATCGCTTCAAGGACGCCGGCATCTATTCGAGCAACTGGGGCATCACCGGAACGGAAGACCTCGGCGGCGGCTACCGCGTGAACTTCAAGCTGCAGGGCACCTTCGATACCGGCAACGGCCGCGCCGGCCTCTCGGATACGCCGGGTGTCACGGCGGCGTTCAACCAGATCGCGAGCGTGGGCGTGGCGGGGCCGTTCGGTTCGGTCAACGCGGGACGCCAGATCGCGCCGATGGCGATCGCGATGGCCGAAACCGACGCGCGCGGCGGCCGCTGGTTCGGCAGCATCCTGACGTCGTGGCTCGGCATGAACCAGGCGGCCGGCTGGACCGGCACGAGCACCAACGGCCCGCTCGGCGCGCTGTACGACAGCAACGCGATCGTCTATGAATCGCCGAGCTTCGCCGGCGTGAAGGCACAGCTCGAATACGCGCCGGGCGGCGTTGCAGGAAGCTTTCAGGGCGGCACGCGCGAGTCGGCCGTACTGAAGTATTCGAACTACGGGCTCAGGCTTTCGGCTGCCTATTACAACGGCCACGACACCAACCCCGCACCGAACTCGACCCCGACCGGACTCGCCAACAACCGCTTCGTCTATCTCGGCGCGCTCTACACGTTCCACGACTTCACGCTGTCGGCGTCGTACAGCAACGGGAAGAACCCGGCGCGCTCGAACCAGGTGAACCTCGACATGTACACCGCGGGCCTGGGCTATCGCTTCACGCCTGCGCTGAGGGTGACGGGCGGTGTCTATTATCTGAAGGACAGGAACAATTCGGCCAACAAGTCGACCGAGATCGCGGCGGGTGCGGAGTACAGCCTGTCGAAGCGAACGATGGTGTATGGCGAAGTCGGCCACGTCAACAACAAAGGCACGATGACGCAGACGATTGCCTACGGACAGCCCGTCGCGCCGGGCATGGCAACGACCGCTGCGATGGTGGGGGTGCGGCACAACTTCTAGCGACAGGCATGGGACCGGGTGCGCGCGTGTCGCCATCAGCGATCAATACTCCCTCGGCGAGCCGCGCGCAACCGGAGTTTGTCCCGTGTATCTCGCGGGAGCCCGCAGCCACGGACATCGGCGGGGTAGTTCCTCAGGCTTACGAACATTCGTTGGTTTACATTCGGTATCGCCCGTCTAAGATGATACGGGTACATACATACAGCGGTGCCCGGCACGCAGCATGCAACCAATAAGAAAGCGCAACAGTGGCAGGAATCGTTTCGATTCTTCGGCACGTCGCCAAATCGAAACGCACGCTTCTTCGCTCAGGATCGCCAGCAAACGGGGCCTCACCTTGTCCAGGTAGTGTCGTAGTCCGTTTCAATTGCGCTCGTTGAGATGTCCTCTTTTGGAACACCCAAAGGGAGTGCGTATGTCATGGCTTACAGCAACACTACGCAGTTATCCGGAAATCGCGGTCTTTCTCTCGCTGGGAATCGGGTATTGGGTTGGAGGAAAGAGCTATAAGGGATTCAGCCTCGGAGCGGTGACGGCCACGCTGCTCGCCGCGATCGCGATCGGGCAGCTCGGCATCACGATCTCCCCGAACGTCAAGTCTGTCTTCTTCCTGATGTTCCTGTTCGCGGTCGGCTACGGGGTCGGTCCGCAATTCGTCCGTGGAATCGCAAAGGACGGTCTTCCGCAGGCGCTGTTCTCCGTCGTGCAATGCGTGCTGTGTCTTGCGGCGCCGCTTGCGGCCGCGAAGATCGCGGGCTACGACATCGGCTCTGCGGCCGGGCTCTTCGCCGGCTCGCAGACCATCTCCGCATCGATGGGCCTCGCGACCGACGCCATCAACCGCCTCAGCCTCCCCGCCAACGAGACGAAGGCGCTGCTCGACGCCATGCCTACCGCCTACGCGGTCACCTACATCTTCGGCACGATCGGCTCGGCCATCATCCTCGCGATGATCGGGCCGAAGCTGCTCGGCATCGACCTCGTCGCGGCCTGCAAGGAATATGAAGCGACGCTCGGCGGCACGCCGGATCTGGGCGGCGCCGGACAGGCCTGGCATCGTTACGAATTGCGCGCGTACCGGATACCGGAAGGCGGGCCGGTCGTCGGCCGCACGGTGGGGCAGGCCGAATCGATGGTGCCGGCCGGCACGCGGCTCTTTATCGAGCGCATCAGGCGCGGGAACACGGTGCAGGACGCAAAACTCGAGGACACGATTCAGGTGGGCGACGTCGTGGCAATTGCGGGGCGCCGCGAGCAGCTCATCGAGCTGCTCGGGCCGAAGGGACTCGAAGTGGAGGATCCGGAGCTGCTGGCGGTGCCGGCCGAAGGCGTCGATGTCTTCGTGACGAGCAAGGACGTGGACGGCAAGACGCTGCAGGAGCTTGCGGGCTCGCCGGGCGCGCGCGGCGTGTTCCTTCGCCGGATCAAGCGCGGCGCGACGGAAACGCAAATTCCGGTGCTGCCGAGCACGAAGCTGCATCGCGGCGACACGCTGACGCTCGTCGGCCGCACGCAGGACACCAGCGCTGCCGCGAAGGTGATCGGCGTGCTAGACCGGCCGAGCAACGCGGCAGACATCGCGTTCGCGAGTCTCGCAATCACGCTCGGCGCGCTGGTGGGCGCCGTGGTCATCAAGGCGGCGGGTATCCCGATCACCTTGTCGACGGCGGGCGGCGCGCTGATCGCGGGCATCGTGTTCGGCTGGTTCCGCGCGATTCATCCGACCTTCGGACGCATCCCCGAGCCGACCATCTGGTTCATGAACTCGGTCGGCCTGAACGTGTTCATCGCGGTCGTCGGGCTCACGGCGGGTCCGGGGTTCGTGAAGGGGCTTCAGCAACTGGGCGTGAGCCTCTTTCTATGGGGTATCGTCGCGACCTCCGTGCCGCTCATCATCGGCATGTTCGTCGCCAAGTACATCTTCAAGTTTCATCCCGCGATCCTGCTCGGCATCTGCGCCGGTTCGCGAACCACCACGGCCGCGCTCGGCATGATCTGCGACGCGGCGAAAAGCCAGGTGCCGGGCCTCGGCTACACGGTCACCTACGCGGTCGGCAATACGTTGCTCACGATCTGGGGCATGGTCATGGTGATCCTCATGACCTGATGCACCCGGTCCGCATGTCCGGCTTCCCCTTACGAAATTCACCAATGTCTGGAGGTGTGGGATGGCAAAGTCCGCGAAAGCAGGCGCCGACAATAGTTCCAAGATGGCCTCGCTCAGCCCGTTCGAACTGAAGGACGAACTCATCAAGGCGGCGGGCGGCGGCGCGGTGGCGCGTCCCGCGAACGCGTCGATGCTCAACGCAGGGCGCGGCAACCCGAATTTTCTCGCGACGACGCCGCGCCACGGCTTCTGGCAACTCGGCCTCTTCGCGATGCGCGAATCGGAGCGCTCGTTCGCGCACATGCCGGAGGGCCTCGGCGGCTTTCCGAAGCGCGAAGGGCTGGAGGAGCGTTTCGAGATCTTCGCGCGCGACAACAAGGGCGTGCCGGGCATCGACTTCCTGCGCGCGGCGGTGTCGTATGTGCGCGACCAGATCGGGCTGAACGCGGGCGAATTCCTCTATGAAATGTGCGAGGGCATTCTCGCGTCGAACTATCCGGTTCCCGACCGGATGCTGAGGCTCTCGGAGGTGATCGTCGGACAATATCTGCGGCGCGAGATGATCGGCAATCATCCGTTCATCGGCGAATTCGACATCTTCGCCGTCGAAGGCGGCACGGCCGCGATGACGTACATCTTCAACACGATGCGCGAGAACCACCTCATCAAGGCTGGCGACACGATCGCGCTCGGCACGCCGATCTTCACGCCGTACATCGAGATTCCGCGGCTCAACGACTACCGGATGAATGTCGTCAATCTCGAAGCGGATGTCGCAAACGGCTGGCAATACTCGAAGGAGGAACTCGACAAGCTGCGCGACCCGAAGGTGAAGGCGTTCTTCCTCGTGAATCCGAGCAATCCGCCGTCGGTGAAGATGAACACGGAAAGCCTCGAATACATCGCGGAGATCGTAGAGGAGCGGCCCGACCTGATCCTCCTCACCGACGATGTTTACGGCACGTTCGCCGACGACTTCGTCTCGCTCTTCGCGCTGTGCCCGAAGAACACGATCCTCGTGTATTCGTACTCGAAGTATTTCGGCGCGACCGGCTGGCGCCTCGGCGCGATCGCGACGCATCGCGAGAACGTGCTCGACCAGCAGCTCGCGGCGCTGCCGAAGGACGTGAAGAAGGAACTGCACGAGCGCTACGAGTCGATCACGACGGAGCCGGAGAATCTCAAGTTCATCGACCGCCTCGTCGCCGACAGCCGCACCGTGGCGCTGAATCACACGGCGGGCCTGTCCACGCCGCAGCAGGTGCAAATGGTGCTGTTCTCGCTCTTCTCGCTGATCGACACGCCCGACGCCTACAAGAACGCCCTGAAGCGCCTGATCCGCAGCCGCAAGCAGGCGCTCTATCGCGAGATCGGCATCAGCTTCGACGACAGCGACGAGAACAAGGTCGACTACTACACGATCCTCGATCTCGAGTATCTCGGCGAGCGCGCGTATGGGCGGGAGTTCGTCGACTGGCTCATCCAGAACACCAAGCCGTCCGAGATGCTGTTTCGCCTCGCGAAGGACGCGCGCGTCGTGCTGCTGCCCGGGCGCGGCTTCGGCACGCTGCATCCTTCGGGCCGCGTGTCGCTCGCGAATCTGAACGAGAGCGACTACGTGCAGATCGGCCGCGCAATCCGCAATCTGCTCGCGGAATACGTCGATCGCTACAACGCGGAGACCGGCAAGAAGCTCGACAAGAACAGGGTGCTCTAGCCCGCTTGCTTCGTCCCATCCGTATGCTCAGGAGAAAGGCAATGGCCATACCTGTCGACAAAGTCACGCCGTACGACGAATTCAACTTCGAGATTCCGGAGAACGAGTTTCCGAAGTCCGGCATTTCGGCGCGCGCCGCGGCCGCGCTGGTAGTCAGCGAAGAATGGACCGACGCCAATCCGATGCTCAACATGTCGTCGTTCGTGACGACCTTTGCGGAGCCGGAAGCGGTCGAAGTCGCGAAGCGCAACATGTACAAGAACTACATCGACCATGACATGTATCCGCAGGTCTTCGCGATGGAGACGCGCATGGTCAGGTGGCTGCATCAGCTGTGGAACGGCCCGAAGGGTGTCGAACCCTATGGCACGGCCACGATAGGCTCGTCGGAGGCCTGCATGCTCGCCGGGCTCGCGCACAAGTGGAACTGGCGGCAGGCGCGCGAGAAGGCGGGCAAGGACGCGACCCGGCCGAACATGGTGACGGGCGGCAACGTGCAGGTCGTATGGAAGAAGTTCCTGCGCTATTTCGACGTCGAGCCGCGCATCGTGCCGCTCAAGCCGGGCAACTACCGCCTCACCGCCGAGCGTCTCGAGCAGTTCGTCGACGAGAACACGATCGCCGTGGTGGCGATCGCGGGCCAGACCTTCACGGGCGAAGACGACGACATCCAGGAAATCCACGACTGGCTCGACGCCTACGAAAAGAAGACCGGCATCTCGATTCCGATGCACATCGACGGCGCCTCGGGCGGCTTCGTGAACCCGTTCCTCTATCCCGACTACAAGTGGGATTTCCGCCTGCCGCGCGTGCAGTCGATCAACGCGTCGGGGCACAAGTTCGGGCTCACGCCGCCGGGGCTCGGCTGGGTCGTGTTTCGCGAGCGCAAGGTGTTCAACGAGGACCTGATCTTCTACGTGAACTACCTCGGCGGCGAAATGCCGACAGCGACGCTCAACTTCAGCCGCAACGCCGCGCCGATCGCGGTCCAGTATTACCAGTTCCTGCGCCTGGGCTTCGACGGCTACAAGCGCGGCATGACGCACACGCTGGCGAACGCGGTGGCCCTGCGCGACGAACTGGTGAAGAGCGGCTACTTCACGATCATGAACGAGACGCAGCGCATACCGGTGGTGGCCGTCACGCTCGATCCGAAGATCAAGAAGTTCAACGAGTTCGACGTGTCGAACAAGGTGCGCGAGAAGGGCTGGGTGCTGTCCGCCTATTCGATGCCGCCCGATGCGCAGGAGGTGAGGAGCCTGCGCGTGGTGGTGCGGCCGCACATCAACCACAACGTGGCGATGATCCTCGCGCGCGACATCGTCAACGCGTGCAAGTATCTCGACGAGCACGGCGGCAGCGCGACGGCGCCCGAACTGCACGGCCACGCCGACGAGAAGAGTACGGCGGCGAAGTGCTGAAGTGATGTGAACGCATGGAGGGCGTGCCGCCGCCCTCCATGAAGCGTCACTCCTGCGCGGGCTGGAACCGTCCGCCCGGCGCGAGATGAAGGTTCACGCGCTGCACGAGCCGCTCGCCGCGCAAACGAAGGCCCGGCACTCGCTGCATCAGTGGCTGCCTCCCGCGCAGCTGCGGGGCGCCACGTGGCTCACTTCTTCTTCATCGTCGAGCCGGGCGCATGCCACGCGTCCAGATCCTCTTCCGGCCGGTCGACCGCGCATCCCCAGTCGAGCGGCTGGTCCTGATCGAAGCGCTTGCCCAGTTGCCACGCGATCTCGGCACGCGCGAGCTGCACGCCCATGTAGAACGCGTGCCCGCCGTCGCTCTCGACTCCGAGGTCGGGATAGAGCGCGAACGGATCGCGCCCGGTCCGGTGGCCGTCGCGGTTGTAGACGTGGATGCCGTCGGCGGCGACCTGCACGCGGAAATTCGGATCGCGCACGGCGCTCGCGATCGTGTCGATCTCATCGGGGCCATAGGGGAACGGCCGCCGCGCGTGCAGCGCCGACAGATCGCCGGAGATGCCCTTCGGCAGCACCTGCGCCTCGCGCGCCGCGTGCATCACGCGCCGCGCGACGTCGGCTTCGCGCACGGCGCGCCGCGCATGCGGGCTCACCGACGTCGTGAGCACGGCGGCAATGCGCAGCTCCGCCGCCATGCCGAGCAGCACTGCGTTGATGCCGCTCGTGTCGGCCTCGGTCAGCTCGGTGACGTTGCCGATCCCCATCATGATCGCAACCTCGGGGTAGCGCTCGCGCAGCGACACGTAGCGCGCGATCGACGCAGCGAGCCCGAACGGAATCGGGTCGAGGATCGGATCGGCGAGGAAGGCGCGGCCGCGTTGCGACATCGCATCGATCGCCGCATCTAGCGATGCGGGGTCCGACGGCTCGCGCGCGACGAGCACGGGCGTGGAGGCCACCTCGTCGGCGATCCACAGCGTGTCGATGTTCAGGCTCATCAGATAATCGGCGCCCGCGCGGCCGCCGCGCACGAGTTCGTCGGCAAGCATCGAATCGACGCTCACGCGGTAGCCCTGGTCCTTGAGCAGCGCGACGGCGTCTTCGAGATGCGGAAACGGCGTCTCGGGAAGGCAGCCGATGTCGATCACGTCCGCGCCCTGCGCCGCATAGTCGCGGGCGCGCGCCGCGATGCCGTCGAGATCGAGCCGCGGCGCATCCACGATCTCCGCGAAAATCCGCGTCTCGTAGCGCGACAGGTCGAGGCGGCGCGCCTCGCGCCCGAAGAACTGCGGCAGATCCTTCACTTCCTCCGGGCCGCGCTCGACGCGCACGCCGTAGTGTTCCGTCAACGCGTCGAGGTCGCCGCGGCAGCGCCCCGGCACGATCATCCGCTTCGTTTCGGGCGGCAGGGGCTGCGGCACGCGGCGGCGGATCATGTCGGCGGTCATGAGGCCCGCCACCTGCAAGCCGATCTCGCGCACTTCCCAGGTGAAGGGCGTGGGCGCCATGCCTTCGAGCACCTGATACAGGCTCTTCTCGGCCAGCCTGCCGGTCAGGAAGACGATGTGTTCCATGCGAGCCCGAGTGTGGACAGCCGTTGATCGAGCGCCGCCTTCAGGTCGTCGAGCGAGCGCGCGACCGTGGTGTTTTCGAAGCGCGCGAGCCGCTCGACGTTCTCGAACTCGATCGCCCGCGGCCGCACTTCGACCCACTCGTGAGGGCTCTGCGTGATGACGCTCGGCTCCGTGTCGCATGCGAAAACGATGCCCGGCACGCATTGCTTGCCGGCCTGCGCGAAGAGGTTGGTCGGCAGGGTGTCGGAGATGCCGAGCGCGCACTTGGCGACCGTGTTGCTCGTGGCGGGCGCGATCACGACCGTGTGATAGTCGCCCTGATACAGCATGCCGACGGGCACGCTGCTCGCGCTGTTGTCGCGGAACACGCGGAAATGCTCGCGCAGCCTGGGCACCGGCCACCCGTAGAGCGGCAGCACCTCCTCGCCGGCGGATGACAGGAAGAGATCGACGCCCGGCAGCAGCAGCGCGAGGTCGATCGATTCCTCGATCATGTGGCCGGAGCCTGTCACGCACCACGCGAAGCGCGCGTCGGGCTTGAACTCGTCGAGCCGCCGGGCGGGCGTGTGTTCTGTCATGCGTCGGCTTGGGTCGATGTTCCGTCGTGCGACAGCCGGATATGCAGTCTGTGCATCTTCCGGTACAACGTGTTGCGGCTGATGCCGAGCACCTTCGCCACGTTGCTCACGTTCCAGCGATGCTCGTCGAGCAGTGAGAGCACGGTCTCGCGTTCGCGCACCTGTATGGCGTTGAGCGCGGAGGTGTCGGCGTCGTCGGCGAGATGCGGCGGCGTGGCGGGTGAGGGCGCCGGCACCGGCGCCGCGGGAAGGCGCGCGGCCGCCGCGTTGCCGCCGTTCGCGATGTCGGCCGGAAGATGCGCGCACTTGATTTCGCCGCCATCGCACAGCGCGATCGCCATCTGCAGTACGTGACGCAGCTGCCGGATGTTGCCCGGCCACGCGTAGCTGAGCAGCGCCTGGCGCGCCTCGGCGCCGAGCGTGGGCGGGTCTTCCGCTTCACTGCCGAGAATGTGGTTGATGAGCGCGAGCGCATCGGCGCGTTCGCGCAGCGGCGGCAGATTGATCTCGATGCCGTTCAGCCGGTAATACAGGTCTTCGCGGAACAGGCCCGTCTGCACGAGTTCGACGAGATTGCGGTGGCTCGCGCTGATGAGCTGGAAGTCCACCTTGACCGTGGTTTCCGCGCCGAGCGGCGTCACCTCGTGCTCCTCCAGCACGCGCAACAGGCGCGCCTGCAGCGCCATCGGCATATCGCCGATTTCGTCGAGAAAGAGCGTGCCGCCGTTCGCCTGCACGATCTTGCCGCGGCGGCCTTCGCGCTGCGCGCCGGTGAACGCGCCGGCACGATAGCCGAACAGCTCGCTCTCGATCAGGTTCTCCGGCAGCGACGCGCAGTTCACCGCGACGAACGCGCCGCCGCAATTCGGGCTGATGCTGTGCAGCGCATTGGCGAACACTTCCTTGCCGGTGCCGGTCTGCCCGCGCAGGATGATCGGAATCTTGCGCTGGATCACGCGCGCCGCGAGCTGGATCTGCGAGGCCATGCGCGGGTCGCCGAATTCGAGATGCGAGAGCTTGTCGAGGCGGCCGGTCGTCTCGCGTACGTCCTTCGTGAGCGCCTTGCCGCGCGCGCCCGCCGACGGGTTGCGCGAGATCGGGTCGTTCATCAGGATGCGGGTTGCGCCGCTCGCGGCTTCGCGCGGCGTTTGCGCGGTCAGGAAGAATCGGCTGTTCGCCTTCGCGCTGTACACCGTCACCGGGTGGAACGAGCCGCGGATGCTTCTCGCGATCATGTCTTCCAGCGACGCGTTGAACGCTTCCTCGATGCGCTTGCCGCACAGCTCGCCGGGCGAGCGGAAGTCGAGCTGGAAGAGGGCGCTGCGGCTCGCGGCGAGCACGACGCCGTCGTCGCTCACGGCGAGCTTGCCCGCGTGCAGCGTGCCGACGAACTCGGGGCGGCTGTGAAAGTGGATCATGTTCGCGTGCCGGTAGCGCGCGTCGATCAGGCGGTTCTCGATCATCTGCCGCGACATGCCGACGAGCACGAGCGAATGCTGCTGCAGGAGCTTCGAGCGGCTCGTCACGTCGAGCACGCCGACGATCGTGCCGCGGTCGTCGAAGATCGGCGCGGCCGAGCAGGTGAGCGACGTATAGCGCGGATAGAAGTGCTCGTGCTGGCACACGGCAATGCAGTCGCGCTCGATGAGGCACGTGCCCATGCCGTTGGTGCCCGCTTCGCGCTCGCTCCAGAGCGCGCCGACGCGCAGCCCGTCGGCGGCCACCGCCTCGCCGAACGGCACCGAGGACACCTGATGCACGATCACGCCGTCCGCATCGACCAGCACGACCGCGAGTTCCGGGTCCGCGAGTTGCTGGTACAGCGTGGTCATTTCGAGCTTCGAGCAGGCGATCAGGTCGCTTGCCGCCTCGCGGCGGTCGGCCAGTTCCTTCTGGGTCAGAATCGGCGGCATCACGAAGTGCGCCGGGTCGAGCCTGAACTCGTTCAGGCAGCGAATCCACGATTGGGTGACCGAATCGTTGGCCACGCGCGCAGCCAGCGGATTGTTGACTATGTTCAGGACTTCTCGGACATGCGTATCTATGTCAGCGATCGACGACATGGGGGCTTGTCTCCGTGGCGTCCGATAGGCATTGCGCCGTTGCGCAACGCCTTCGGCGCCGAGTCTGTTGTGTTCCCCTTGCGCTGCGGGCTTGCAGATGCACGCAGGCGCGCCAGGAGCCTCGGCTGTTGATGGCCTGTGTATAGCCTGTTTGTGGCCTGTCTTTGGCGCCAGTCGGGCCGACTATCGCGAGAACTCTACATCCGATGACGCTTCGGTTCAATAAGTGTTCTCATAGAGTATGGCCGACGCGCCCGATTTTTGCTTGGCGTTTCAACCGGACCTTCAACCACCGATCTGGGCCGCACAGCGGCGGAGCTTTCACCATGGACCGTTTCGATGCGATTCGCCACACCCGCTTCCCGACCCCGCCGGACAACGCCCCGGCAGACGATGCGGCACCGCAGCAAGCCGCTTCCCGCGCCCCGTCGCACGGCGAGCGCGAGGTGCCCATGGACATCGTCTATATCGAGGGGCTGACGGGCTCGACGGTGATCGGCATCGACAAAAGCGAGCTGCACGCCGCCCAGCCGGTGCGTATGAGCCTCGCAATCGGCGTACCCGCCATCCGCGCGTGCACGACCGACCGCATCGAGGACACGATCAACTACGCGGCCGTGCGCGAAGCGCTTCACGCGCTGCTCGCGTCGCACGGCGTGCAGCTGCTCGAGGCGCTCGCGGAAAAGGTCGCGCAGATGCTGATCAGGGATTTCGGCGCTCACTGGGTACGCGTGTCGATCGAGAAGCCCGCCAAGTTCGACGACGTCGAATCGGTGGGCGTGCTGATCGAGCGGCGCCGCGTGCAGCCGAATCCGGCGCGCGCGACCTTCGCCTGGCTCGGGGAAGGGCTCGTGCCGAACTGAGCGCAGCGGGCGGCATGCGCGCGCCCGGCGGGGCGCGCGCATGCCGCCGGCAGGCTCACTTCGCCGCGGCTGACGCCTGTCCGATGCCGCAGGCGCGGTACGCGTCGGCCTGCAGCGCGCGATATTTCTTGGTCTGCGCCTTCGCGCGATCCACGCGGAACTCCGCACCGCCTTCGCCGCCGAGCGTGGCGTACTTCGAGAACGTGGACTGCTCGACGAAATCGTCGTAGGGAAGCACGGCCGCGATGCGGTCGATCACGCACGAGCACTTGTAGACGTTCACGAAGTCGTGGCCGTTGTCGTCCATGCAGCTGAGGACATATTCCACGCGGCCCTGTGTCGGGTAGTCGTGGTTTTGCGCCGGCGGGGCCGCGTCGGCCGCGAGCGCGGCGGGCGCAGCAAGCGAGAGGCAGGCGGCGGCGAGCAGCGTGCGACTTCGAAAGGTCATGCGAAATGCCTCTGCAAAAGCGTTGATCGGTTCGACATGCGATGCGGGCACCGCAGCCGCCCCAGGCGGCACCGGTGCCCGTGACGGCCGCTTCAGTTCGGCGCGAACGGGTGCGCCGCCGTGGCCTTCTTCGCGACGACCTCCGACGCCTTCGGCTCGCCCGCGATGGCGCGCTGCAGCGCCTCGCGCGTCGCCTTGTAGTTGAACTCCTGGATCTTCTTGTCGTCGTCGGCCTGCCAGTGGATGAACACGCCGACGCAGATGAAGAGGTCGTCGGCTTCGTCCTGCGGGATGGTGCCGTCCTCGACGCTGTCCGCCACCGCGAGCGCGACCGCGTGCTGCGCGGGCCCGAACATCTGCACCGCCTGCTTGGCGCCCTTGATCGTCACCTTGTTGAACAGGATCGTGTTCGGCTTGGTGAGCAGGTTCGGGGCGACGACCGCGAGCAGCGACGTGAAGCCGTCCTTGTTGTTGGTGAGCGCGTTGCAGAACGCGGTTTCGGCAGCGGAGCCTCGCGGTCCGATGATCAAGTCGATATGAGCGACCTCGTTGCCCTCGCCGACGAGCGACTCTCCTACCAGGACGCGATTGATCTTGGCCATGCTGTTCCTCCAGTGATTTTGGGTCTCGGATAGTGCGACTTGCGGTCAACTCGCGACGCCGGATTCCGGCCGCGCAAGGCTTGGATCGGCAAACCACGTTGTGACTAACATGTTCCGTGCCAATCGCGCGCCGGCGCGAGCCGCCGCCGCTTCACGGCCGCACGGTGCAACCCGCCACGAAGAGCGTCGCCACCGTGAGATCCGCGCTCGTGCCCGGGTTGATGCCGCGCGCCTTCAGTTCGGCGTCCCATGCCGACAGGCGCGGCGTTTGCACGCCCGAAGGCGCGGCACGCCATTGCGCGTGGCGCAGCCTGGCTTCGCGCGTGACACTTTGCGCCACCGGCACACCCTGCTTGCGCACAATGTGCGAATCGGGCCAGCCGGCGAGAAACGTGAGGAACACGTTGAGCGTGACGATGCCGTCGGGTTTAGCCGACAGGTTGCGCACCGCCGCGAGCCCCGTCTCGAAGATGTCGCGAAAGCCGTTCGCGTACTGGCGCGCGATGCTGTCGCGCTCGGCGGCGAGCGACATCGCCGCGCGCAGCCCGACCGACGGCTCCGCCCGCACCGATTGCTCCGGCGCGTCGCCGAGGCCGCCCGGGTTCGCCGCCGCGATCGCGCGGTAGGCGGCGCGGGCGTCGGAAAGATCGAGCTGTTCCAGCACGCGCTCGGTGGCGGCGCGCCATTCCAGCGCGTCGACGGGCGGGGAGAGGTCGTCGAGCGCGGCGGCAAGCGGCGCGGCGAGCAGCACGATACCGAGGTTCGTGTTGCAGCCCGCGACTTCGAGCGTGCGCGTCACCGCGCCGAGGATGCGCTCGCCCACGGCCGCGCGCGGCGTGAAAAGCGGCGCCGCGGCCGCCTCGGCGCTCGCGATGAACTGCGCGGCGGTCATGCCGTGCCCCGCGCTGTCGGCGCTCACGTTGCCGGGCTTCGGCGTCTCTACGTCGAGCCGGCAGGCGCGCAGGAACGCGGCGCGCGCGATGTCGTCAGGCACTGGCATCGCCGCCTGCAAACGTAACGGGGACGAGCGGCGCGCCAGGTGCGGCGAGCCGGCGATCGAGCAGATCGTCGACGAGCGCGGCGGCGATGTCGAGCTGCGTCACCGATTGCAGCCCGCGCCACGCCGCGACGCCGTTCACTTCGAGCACGAGCGGGGGCAGGTTGCCGCCGGCGTCATCGGGATTCTGGCCGTGCTGCGCGATCAGGTCGACGCCCGCGTAGTCGAGGCCGAGCGCCTCGCCCGCGCGCACGGCGGTCTGCGCGAGCGCGTCCGTGAGCGCGGCGGGCTCGCAGGCCGCACCCTGCGCGAAATTGTGGATCCAGCCCCGGCCGCCGACGCGGCGCATCGCCGCCACCGCCCGGCCGCCGATCACGAGCACGCGCCAGTCGAAGCCGGGCCGCGCGCCCTCCACATAGCGCTGCAGCTACGCCACGCGGCTGT